>Ga0307960_1001923_pt1 | contig 12223 bp, 10 predicted proteins | sample OrgLakmetagen542_FD_201832 | JGI IMG/M metagenome (GOLD analysis project Ga0307960, IMG submission 201832) | Saline water microbial communities from Organic Lake, Antarctica - #542 | ecosystem: Environmental > Aquatic > Non-marine Saline and Alkaline > Saline | place: Antarctica: Organic Lake... | reverse complement strand
AATCACCACATTAGGGCTTAAATGCACCATGTGCGCTTAATCCAGTCTATCTCAGCACGCAAAGCGACCCACGTAAAACTGGGCACACGATCGGGTAGCTCTCAATGCCAGCTACACTTTGGTACTAAAATGGTGTCGATTGGATGAAGTGGCTGTGAGTGGCTGCCTTCTGAATGCAATAATGCACATTTTCAGGCATTTCCTCCGTTAGCCCCCTCTGGGAAAATGTCATGCTCTCAGTGAGGAAGGAAGTGTGGCATGTTGTGTGCCTAGCTGCCCTGACTGCCATGTTAAGAGCTAGGGGAATGATGATGTTTAGCACGCTAGCCAGGACAGGCTTAGAGCCTGCAGTAGTAGAAACTAGGGCAGTTGATCTTCTCCTCGCAGCCTTAAAGGACTTTGCAGCCTGCCCAGGTAGTGTCTCCATTTTTTTAGACCTAGGCCAGGCTCACCCCTTTATGTATGCTAGGTTAAACGGCTCCTTAGCTGCCTGTTTCACTGCAGCTCCAAGATCCACCAATCTGCCCCATCTGCCAGAATCTGCCAGAAGCTAGACGTCACCAACCACATGCTGTCAGGCTGCAGTCATCCTATTATAAATGAAATGATTATCAACAGGCACAACACTGCTAGACAAATGATTATAAAAGCAATCGCTGGAGTGGGTTCTCAATTACTTTTCAGTGGGCACGCGAAATTGCACAAGGTGATGAGGAGTTCAAGAAGCTGGTGGACAGTGGAAAATCCAGCCTTGTCCTCACTGCAGCGTTGCTGTAATTAAGGTATGCTGAAGCGCAAGATGAGGTTTCAGTGATGCACGCACACACGCATCCACGCCTACACACACATACATACACACACGCATGCATGCATGCATGCACACAAAAGCAAAAATGTCTACACACGCACATACACAAGCGCACGCAAATACACAGGAGTCTGGATGTGAACACATGCGCTGCAAGTGTGGCTGCTGCTATTGCTGTGAGTATTTATACATTTTCTCTTGGCTTCTTCTCAATTCTTGGATGCTACTCTCAGCAAGTGCGATGGAACCAACTGTGCAGAGCTGCGAATAATATGAGCAGCAAGGAGAAAACAGCCTCTACTTGCATGTTCTTACTCGCGTCCTCATATGTTCAATTGCAGACAAGTGTGGCAAGGAGGAATTAGGCATTCACATTCGTTCGCACGGCTGCCCATGGCAAGGTTTCTCAACTACTGTTTGCAGGCCATCCTGCCAGGCACTGGGTGTTGCTACCTAGGTACCTGGTGCTTCAAAGGCTGTGTCAGTGTTTGAGTAAGCAAAAGGTGCCTTTTGCTGCCATTTCTTCCTTTTCAACACATAACAAAATCGTCCTTAGTGCATGCATTTTACTCGCACACCTGTTTTTACATGTGCAGCATGAACGGTGCAGCATGCGTCAAGATCGGCAAACTATGTTACGTCCAGGTCTGTTTGTCCTTCTTAACCTTGCGTGCCTCTCCTTAGGCAATAATGAAATCCCCCAGTAAGAACAAAAATCTCATGGATCTGTCAATATCTAGATCAATTAATTCCAAAGTGGGAAACCTTGTAGAGTCACTAACGGTTATGGCTCAAAGCACAATACGGCTCAAAGCATAAAAATGGGAGCAAGTGACCTTCCCAGATCACCTCCGATCTGGCAATTACATTGCCTCCCCTTTTCTTTGATGGCACACAGCTCCTCTACACAGGCACCTTCAAATATCTCGGTATGGTGCGCAACAGGCAGTTCAATCTGAATATTGCGGCTGACGCAGCTTTGCGACCATTCATGGCTGGTACTGCCATTCAGAGTCAAGCAATTCGTCAAGAGCCATGACCTTGCTAACAGGTTACACACTCATATCTGGCTCCTCAAAACTTACGCAATTCCTGCTAGCATGCATGCGAGTCAGATATGGGCTTCTCCCTTCTTACGACAAGATAGAGAGATGAATAACCCCCTACAGATATGACCTTTTGACAGTGCTGAAAAGGATAATTGGGGTCATAGACACCATTCCTTCATGGTGCGTTGTGCGAGAGTGCGGCCTGGAGCCCCTGCAATTCAACTGTTTTTGCGCTGCAATGCGTTTATACAATTCCCTTACCCAATGCAACAGTTCCACGATGAGGAAGGTTTTGCAAGCTGACATGCAATTGAGCTCCAGGTCTCCTGACTGCTGGTCCTTTCACATTCATTCAGCCACGGAAGGCTGACACAATTTTACATGCATGTTCAAATAAAAGTTGTTGAACTGTGAGCTCGCCCTTATACTACCAGTCGGTTTGTCGTGGACCTCAGGGACAGACATTTAGGGTTTTGGACACCTTTTTTTGATGGCTGTCATGATGACTGTCCAGGATGATGATGATGATGTCCAGCAGGATAAAAACATGTTCTCTTTCACTGCACACACCCTCACATGGTTTCTCCCCGCAGGAAGTACGCGTTCTCAATTTCACAGACAGGATCCTTTTACACCAAACTCCATCTTCTCATTCATAAATTTATTTTACTTTATGAACAGACGAGCAGTCATAATTCTTGACTGAAGGCATTTTTCTTGTAAACCTTGTTACCAACTCTCAACGGGCGGGGGCTGTGAGTTTGATCAAGACCGCATGCAACCCTCCTGACCCTCATTGTTATTTCCTTTTCAGTTCTGTGGTTCAGGACTTTTGCGTTACCCGATGTGGAAGTGGCTCCTCCTTTCCTTATTGATTTGGGAGTGTTTTTTGCTATCTGGCTGCTTTGTTTTTCAAATCCTCTTCTGAGCAGAAAAGTACAATTTACAAGGGAGGCTGATAAAGTGGAGTAATGTTGTAGCTAGAAAGTTAATAAATGATGAATGAATGATGAATGAAGTGGCTTTAATCACAATGAAAGTACATAATTTGTACTGCTACAACGGTACAAAAGCGCGATGACGTCTTCAAAACGAGTTGGAGTCAAAGCTAGCTTGCACGCCCGCGCCAAACTGTGCAGGTAGACAATGGTGGGCAAAACATAAGTAGCCAGTGAACAAAGAGACGAGCTTTTGTGTTGAGGGTGTTGCTGACTTGCAACGGACGCTTTAGAGGAGGGTTGCGGGCTAAAACCAAGCTGAATCCAATTTCTTACCTGTGGTCGACCAGAGTATACCGAAGTCACAGGCAGGGCTCGTGAGCCGCTGATGACAGCAGCTCCAGTGCCTATCCAGGCCGCCACTTCATCAGACAGGTTTTGCATTGAGTCAGTAAGCGGGCCACCCACCTGAAGAGCAAGTTTGTGCATGCTTAGGCTATCTGATCAAAGAGGTACCCACAGCTTGTTAAAGGGGTGAGGTCGGGTGCAAATGTTTTTGGGGACTTAGGCAAAGTGGTTCTCTGCAGCAACTGCTGTATTGCTCTGCGTTTGTGTATCACACATGTATTCCAGATCTTTTATAGAACGTCAGCATCACTCTTGCAGTCTGTCTGTCTCTGAAATTCTGATACCAAACATTCTTTACTCTCACACCATTCATTAGTACAGGCTGATTCAATCCATCTCTACTTATGAATGTCATGAATTCCTCGCCAATGACATCTCCTTCCCAGTGCTCTCCCACAGTTATTTTATAACATGCTTCTGAGAAGACCAGGTTGACAAGTTGTACGGTACGACACACTTATGGTCTGTACGGTACAGACTGTATTTATTATAATACGGCATACAACCATATTTAAACCACCGTAATTTACCGCAATTACGATAAAATACGGCACAGTGTACGGTGCAGTGTCAAGTTGGCGCTGTCAGCACAAAAATGGCCTCAGAAAGACCTCTCCACCCCAAGTCCTCCCATTTTTGACCTCCAGCACGCTTTCCTCATGTGCTGACGCCACCCATTGCTTCCCTATACGACCTGAGGCAAAATCAGGACTGCATCAGCTCAAGAGAGGGCCCAGCTTGTAATTAAATTAATTCATAGACAATCACTTCAAGAAAAAATGATTACAGGCAGGGCTGCGTCATAAGGTCATTTGAGATGTTCAATAGGTAAAACACGCGTTAGATACGAAATACTTGTATAATACGATTGTAATTCTAAACTAGTTGAAGAGTGCCAAGTTCTACCCCAAAATCACCCAAAACGTTTCCAGTTCTTCTCCAATGTGGAAAATGTTCTAAACAGAATGGCATTGCAAGCTCGCTGGAAGGCCATTTCTGAGCAGGAAATTGCGAAAAAAACAAAAACGGCAAATCTCGGTGACTATTGCAATCGTATAATACGACCTGATTTGCTAAATACCAGGGATGTGTCATACGGTCATTTGGGACGTTCAACGGTTACGTGTTGATTACGAAAAATACGTATAATATGATCGTTACGACTGTATTTAAATCGGATTTTGGGAGTGCCGATTTTTGACCCAAATTGGACCCGAATCGCCCCAATATCACAGAGGTTCTATTCCAACTCGTATCCACCAAACTGCTGGAGGGGGATTTTACACTTGTGCCGACACCAAGGGAGACACTGAACTGGCTAAAAGAGCCCTCTTAGAAGAGAAACACGGAAGTAAGCATCTGGGCCGTTGACACCCATACCTGCCAAACAAGATGGCTAGCATCTGGGCCGTTAACACCCATACCTGCCAACAAAAACAGCAAGAGCAGGGGCTTAAAACTAAGCTGCAAACTATCTAAGGCACACGCATAAAAAGGATGGTTTGCACAGCGCAAGCTGTGCCAAGAGAGTACCAACTGACGTTCGGTTGCACTCGCCTCCAAGACTAGAGTACTTCTGCATGCTGCAGAGTACTCAGCAGGGGTTATCTGAGGCCAAAAATGGGTATGTTTTTTTGCATGCTCCTAGGGCAGGTGGCCATAACTTGCAGAATTCAAGCTCAGCTCTGCTATGTAAATTTCAAAGCAGTTAAGCTTGAAACCTGCAAGTTAGGGCCACCTGCCTCAGCAGCCGCGGCGTGAACCTTACTTTTTGAGCAGCCACATGCTGTATCTGACCAGCAGCCACATGCCGTATCTGACCAGCCAGCGCACCCAACCCGGTGATTTTTAGTGTTTTGCAGTCCTTCTGATGAACTAAGATCATTGCAAAAGAAATGGGGCAAAAAGTATTAAGTGGTTGGCAAGATACGCAAATTAATGTGCCATTTCCCCTGGAAAGCACCCATCTAGGGTACAGGTGCACGACGTGTGCTTTTAGTCCTGTCATTCTGTACGCAGGGCGACTTGTCTTAATCTGAGCACATGCTCGGGTAGCTTATAAAGTCAGCATCAGTTTGAAGCTAGGTTGGGTCCAATTTGATAAAGTGACGTGTGAGTAGTTCCACCTTACGTGCATAAAGGAGCATGTTTTGGCTTTTGCCCAGATAACCCCCTCTGCCAATATCACCCAAAACGTCTCAAATTCTTTTCCAATATATTATATGTTAATAATACAATATACGACAGCATTGGAAGCTCGCTGAAAGGCCGTTTTTGTGGCGGAAATTGCCTAAAAAGGCCAAAAATCGGCAAATTTTGCATCCAGATAATCAGGCTTGTCAAGTTGTACGGTAGGGTACGATTAAGATCAGTAGGTACGCACCGTATTTGTTTAATTACGGCGTACTACCGTAATTGTCACACCGTACTTTACCGTAATTACGGTAAAATACGGTACGGTGTACGGTACGGTGCCAAGCTGGCACTGCCAGTGCAAAAGTGGCCTCAGAAAGGCCTCTCCGCCCCAAACACCTCCCATTTTCGCTCCCCAATGTACTCCTCCCATGTGCTGACGCCACACAATGCTGCATGAACGACCCTGAGGCTGGGTTGGGGCTGCATCAGCTTGGGGGCTGCCACTGCCTGTGCAAATTTGGCCTCAGAATGGCCCCTCCGCCCCAACACTTCCCATTTCCACCTCCCGCATGCTCCTCTCATGAGTTGACGCCACACAATGCTTCCCGGACGACCCTGGGGCTGGGTTAAGGCTGCATCAGCTCGGGGGAAGGGCCCAGCAGTGGCTTGCATGGAAACTCAAAGTCGGACGCAGTACTTGATTCCTGGTTAATAATTTCATAACAAATTGTTGCAAAAAGACAAAGAATGTTTTGGGTTGAAATTGGAGCCAAACGGCCAAATTACGGTCAACATTGTGCTGTACGGTGGCACCGTACTGTATGGTCAGACACCGTCTTTTCAAACAGATTTTACTTGCACCGTATTGTACGGCGTAATACGGTACGGTACCGTAATTACGGTCAAGAAAGCTGAAGTACGGCGTATCTCAACAAGCCTGCATATAATACAGCCTGATTTGTTCAATATGGTAAAGTACGTGTTAAATACGGTACAGCATATTATACAAATACGCCGTATGACATATCCCTGTTTATTATGGCAAAATGCATTGCATACAGTATGGCGTATTAAACGAATGCCCTGTATGACACATCCCTGGTTCTGGGCGAAAGCACCGTAACTACGGTCAAGGAAGTCTTAGTACGGCATATTCAACAAGCCTGATGAGGACAACACCTCAACCGCCTTTGACCAGTATTGTGCCCAAGTAACTGCTCATACTGCTCACGCTGCTTGTGACATTGACTTGCATTTACGGCAGCACCAAATAACACATTATCAGGCCAATTGACACCTGAGCACTGAATCAAAATGAAGTTTTAGATTATCTTGCAGACGCCTCTGTTAGATGGTTGTAGTCGTCACTCACCTCACCGCCCAAAGAGCTAGACATGCCAGTCACTTCACGAGAGAGGTTGTATAAAGGAGAGGTGGCCTGAGACACACCGAGTTGTGTCGCCAAGGACGCTAGCCGCCCTATGTAGCACAACACATATAGCTTCAGTGACTGATAAAAAACATTGCTTGGGAAAGTAATACAGGCTAGAACGTTAGTTGTTACAGAGAGAAATGGACGAAGATCTACCCCCGATTTTGCTGTGTAAGACCATGAACTATACAAGTATGCGTCAGTAGGATTTCACTCTTGTACGTATTTCTCAGACCGGTTAAGGTTGCCCTCAACAATCAAATCTGGCAAACAAGACAATTAGCATCATTAGCAATGATTGGTACTGGACTTTGTCGTCATGGATGACCTGCGAGGGCACAATCTGGCATTGAAATTGCCAGGGCTCTAGTTCCAGGCTTTGAAACTTTGTACGCACAATCTATTGTCTGGGATACAGGTTGAGCATAAGATTCTTGCGTTCCACTTTAAACTGCTTGCAACATATTAGTCAGTACCTTCTCTTCAGCACTCAATAACGAGAGGGGAAGATATTCATTAATAGTCCATGGGTAAGCGTGAGCACATGTCTGCAAAATTACGGCCAGCCATTGGCCTGGTTGCGCAGCTTTTGCTCCTAAACAAGCTGGAAATTAGTGAGGCACTTCCGTTTTTGAATTTTGCTCTAAATCCATTCACAAGATGTCCTTGATCACGCTGCGTTTGTAATACACAGTATTTGATGACTACGATTCCAGAAAGAAAGTTGGCAATATTAGCAGTAAGCTCTCGTTTTTTTCTTAAAGGATTTTTAATACTCAGCGTTCGACCACTCAGCTACGTCTGCAAGCATCACGGCCACTGCGGAAGCTAGGAAGCAACAAGATTTGGTTTGAGCTCATGAGCTCTGATGCAGAGGACGCTTACCCAGAACATCACCCCCAGTGTACACTGCCTGGTTGGCCAGGCGAGCTACTTCAGGGGGGACATCCACAAAAGCTTGCTGCAAGGGCCTCAGATGATCGCCTGGCAGGGTTCGCACAGAGAGGTCTAGCATTTCCCGCACATCGGGTGCATTCTGCATGGGCAACCGAGCAGAGGCAGAGCAACAGCCACAAAATGCAAGTGAGAACCTGTACTTGCTCGGGACAGGGTTGTGCATCGTAAGGTGCAGATGAAACCTTCTAAGCAATTTGGATGCAAATATTGCCTGAAAGAGAGCAGGAGGCGTCTGAGGAAAGTGAGTGACAAGAGACTTGATAAGAATCTGACAGGCCCAACATCCCCCCAACTCCGTGTACCCACCTCCGTAATGCATCCCAGTACCTTACTACACATACCTTGCTACCAGAGTTTTTCTGCCCAAAACTGCCTGCTTGAGCCTACTAAATTATGTGGATAAACTGTGCTGAAAGCATAACCAATATGCCGAGATGCACATTGTGCGCCCATACATATTCAAGTCTATCTGCCATGCAGCTTTTATCCCACAATCAGCACATTCCAGCAAAGGAACCCCACAGGGCTGCATAATTGTCTGCTTAATTTGCATTTATTCAGCACTACAGACCGCTAGAAGCTGGCACAGCAATGCATTCTCTTATAGGACATCAACAAAGCACACCCTTCTGGCAAGAAGTGTGATTGAGCTCGCACTGTAAATTGCAAAATGCACTTGCACTTTTGGCAGAGCGCCTCCTCATCAAGTGCAGCAGAAAAGAAAAAAACACGGCTCATTTCCACTAATGCTCTGGAGAGGTATTCTTATCAGCTGAGCAAAACCTCTTTCAACCCTTGTTTAAAACATTGTTTAAGTTGTTTTTTGTTAGATAAGCTCCTTTCGAGAACTTGACTAAGAACTTGTCTCTGCAAAACCTAAAGCCAGATATGAGCCCCTGATATGAAACGGACAAGGATCAAGCGGGCAGCACAAACCTGAAGAATGGTCGCCAGATTGTTGGATTCGTCAATGTCATCATTCTTAAAGCGGAGGAGAAGATTGCGAGGAACACCTGAGAAACATAATTAGGACAGCATGGCATGAGTCTTATAGCAGTAGCTGTTAATGCAAATTCAGATCTTGCAGAATTCAGTAGGCAGCTCAAGCTTCTCTTCTGTCAGGGGCTTACGGACCTCATGACGTAATCGTTGTTTAGGGCATTCACCAGCAGGCCAGAAAGTTGCAGCAGGACATCACTGGATATCTGTGAGCCTGACTTACTGTAGTAGGTTTGCATGAGGTGACGTGCCTCCTCAGGGGTAGGGGAGAACTCCATCCTGCCTTGGGCCAGTTCTAAATACATAGGCGCCAGTTGCTCAAGAATTGGGGCCACTTGACGGACGGCACTTGGGCTCATGCCTCGCAGGGTTTCAAGGGCCGCCTGGAGATCAGGGAATTGAGGGTTGTGACATGGACTCAAAATGACGACAACAGTCATTAGGTGTGGTTACACTTGTATTGCAAGAACGTTAGTGAGCAAGGTAAAAACTGGAAACAAAGAAGCCCACGCACCTCTACTGTGGCTCGAACAGGTGACGCTGCAATTTGAGTCAGGAGCGGGCCAAGTAAACGTGCTGAAGGGGCAATGACGGGCGCCATGAAGGGCATGACGTCAGCAGCATTGCGGTTGTTGTAGGACAGGAAAGCATTTCCAGATCGCTGCAGGCAATACGCGTTTGCAGGACAGTACAATGCGGTTGGACCAGGTGCTTGAACAGAGATTTAGTCCAAGAGCAGCCTACAAGGCGGTGAACAAAGACATGCAAGCAAAAATGGGGTGTGGTTTATACATCCCACATGCTGTTAAGGTACCTGTTGCAATGCCAAGAAGGACTGGGGTTGCCTTCTTTGAAGGTAGAAGTTTCTCAAGGGCTCACCTTGACTGCATAGCGAGTGCAGATCAGCATGTGAATCGCGCAGCCCAGAGAGTGCCCAACACCGTAAACTTGCAACATGGAGGCATCAGGGCCCAAGGCTCGCAGCGCGCGGTCAAACTTGAACTGAGCCTCATCGGCAATGCGCAGGTGGTCAAAGTTTGTGCTGTAAGGGGTTGCAACAACCTGTGTTCAGAAGATGGGAGGTCAATCTTGTTGCATAGGCAGCAGGGGCCTCAACAAGGGTCCTGAGTTGAGCTTTTGTTTCCAGTCCTATTGTGCAGGGATGTCATGCTGATAAGCCCTTATTGGCCTTCAAGGTGAGCGCACCAGTATGTTTCTGTTGGAGAGCGCCTCCAGGAAGAGACGGTAGCTCAGTTGAGGTGCAGCACCGACAAACGCGCCGCCAAGGAAGTGTACCACTGCTTCAGGAGCTCGGTTGTTGGGAGGATATAGCACCCAAGCACCCTCGACTTCTCTGTGTCATTACAGGAACAGTTATGCACGTGAAACCTTGAGAGTGGGAGTGAATGATTTGCAATTCCAGCACACAGTACCAGAGAAAGAGGAGGAGAATGCCAGTGCCCCTGCCTCTGCATTGTTGCAGACCTGTGACATGCAAACAGTGACAATATGCAGGCGTGAGTGTGTGTGCAGGTTTGCAGAAAATAGGTGTAGGGAGCAAGCACAGACAGGTAAGCTTGCAATGGAGATGGCACAGGTTGCACAGGTTCTTATGTATGTAGGCTTTGAGTTGCCGACATTTTCTGAGCATACGCAGAGAGCGGTGGCACTTAAATTTCAATCATGGAATTTTTAGTGTCGAAAGCGACAAACGTTTAGGGGGGTTCATGAGGCGTCAAGAATTCCTGACAGTCATGTGAAAATTTTGGGCGTCCACCCAAAAATGCCCCCTCCCCCCCAATTCCCCTCCTGACACTTTAAAAAAGGGTGTCAATCTGCTCATAGTTTAAGCAGCTATCTGTCTGCACAGTTCTCTTGCCAAATAATGTAATACTGAAGAGTACAGGGCAAAAACTGATATGTACACACGCTTGCACTGATCCCCTGTTTAGTGCACAAATCCAGCCCAAACCTTAGCTTTCACTTCATTCATGCAACTTATGTGTAATGCAATATGTGAGCTGCAAGTTTGGAATTAATTGCTGGTTATTTTGCCTGAACACATCCCCGCGGCCTACCATGGGGCATTCCATGCATTTCTGTGACCAGGCACCCAGACCCCCCCTTTAATCAAGTTACCCAACAAGGGTGCCAATTGACTGGGCTTGAGCTGGGGGGTTGCTAAAAGAAATGTGAACGTGTCCCCAATGTGAACACATAAGGGCCTATGTGAAGCTTATAAAGTGTCTAATTTCAGTGTAAGCAAAATGTGTGTGTGTGTGCGTGTGTGTGTGTGTGCGTGTGTGTGCGTGCGTGCGTGTGTGTGTGTTTTGTGTGTGTGTGTGTGTGTGTGTGTGAGCGTAAATGTGTGTATGTAAGAACGTGTATATTTATGTTGTGTGTGTGTGTGCGCATCTTAGTGTACAGCGCGAGTGTGTGTGTATGTGTGCTTGCATATGTGTGTGTGCGCATGTGTGTGTGCGTGCATATGTGTGTGTGCGCATGCCTGCGCAACAGCATATGCCTGCTTGCTGACCTACCTCCAGTCGCTACGCTGGCCAGGGTTTTGCCCACTAAATGTGGTGGTGACAGCCCTCTCGACCCCTGAAAAGAGGTTGTTGGGTTGCCCAGGGGCCCCTGCCACACCGCTGCCAAGCGGTTGCTGAGAAGCCGCGGCAAGGTGCCTGCGACGTGAACAGCGCACAAGCCTTGGCGCAGCCCTCTGGGCGCCTGCGCAGGAGGTCGGCAAGTTGCATATGTGAGCTTTCTCTGTTGCTTAGAGGGCTTAGAGGGAGGGGAGGGAAAGAGAGGGGACATTGTCTTTCTAAGGAGCACTCCCCCCTTCCAGGATTGCCAGAGTGCATTCCAACCGACCTGAAAAAAACAAACCCCTTGAAGAAGTCGCTAGACGTGGGTTAGAAGTCGCAGCCTTCATTGCTTGGTTCCTGCTTATAATTATAAGCACAAAGCAGGAACGGACAAACAAAGTCGAAATACTTCGCCAGCAGTTGTAATTTATAAACGTTATATACATCCAATTGACCGCCATGCTCGCAGCTGTTAACCACTCGTGTGTGCTCACATCCACCTACCAGAAGCATCCCACCACTGCTTTCTTCCGTGACACGCGTGCAAGTTTCAGGCCAGCCAACCAAGATCCGAGCAGCTCGGGGAGACTGGGAGGTAGGGTTTTCTCTGTCTGGTGTGTTAAAATTTGTGGCTGCACACGCACGTGCACGCGTGCTTCAAACACATGTACAAACAAACACATATACGCACGACATGCTAGAACACACGCACACACCACACACACACACACACACACACACACATACACACACACACACACGCACACACACACACACAAACAAACACACACAAACAAACACACACACAAACAAACACACACACACACACACACACACACACATACACACACACACACACACACACACACACACACACACACACACACACACACACACACACACACACA
>Ga0307960_1001921_pt1 | contig 12230 bp, 12 predicted proteins | sample OrgLakmetagen542_FD_201832 | JGI IMG/M metagenome (GOLD analysis project Ga0307960, IMG submission 201832) | Saline water microbial communities from Organic Lake, Antarctica - #542 | ecosystem: Environmental > Aquatic > Non-marine Saline and Alkaline > Saline | place: Antarctica: Organic Lake... | reverse complement strand
CAAGCTGGGCCAGTCCTTTTAGAAAGCCCACAAACTCAGACGGGCCCAGCTTGCTCTTGCCATACAGCCGGTCCACGAAAATGATGGGCTCTTCTTCCACATGTAAGCGGGCGTACTGTGCACGGACAGCTACCTCCATTTGGAATGCGTACCCCCTAGAGGGTACAGAGCGATAGCAGAGTGGCTAAATGGTGGTGGGCTCCGGCTCGTGTGCAAGTACGAATAAAAAATGTTCTTATGCGCGCTGACTGCCTGAAACATTTCACTGAACCAACGTCTTTAGATCACCAATCATCCCAACCAGACTTTTGCTTTCACTTGTACAAAAATCTCTTGAGGGACTTCCACTTCAAGTTGTGATGCAGGTACAGTTGAATTTGGAATGGCAGTTGCGGGAGCATGACCGTAAAATAAAAACTGCACATACGCTTGCGCGCTAACAAGCTGCAGGCATCTTGCTCACACACAAAAAAGACAACCCGCACCTACTTACTTGCAGGTGGTTTGAGATAGCAGTTTCTGCAGTTGGTCCCTTCGATACAAGCGGAAGGCACCAGTGAGGTCCGACACTGACGCTCCTGCAAGACAAGTAAACTGCATTTGTTGCCGATTGAATGACAGTGCGAGTACACACGTCAATGCTGCACAGTTACCGTAAATCATATTTGGTAAGATACAGGGATGGGTCATACGGGCTTTGGGGACGTCTAATACTGTGTTAGGTTTGGGATGTGTCATACGGCGCATTCGTATAAAACGCCGTGTAGTATTTAACGTGTATTTACCGTATTGAACAAACTTTTTAGGCAATTTCCGCCCCAAAAACGGCCTTTCAGCGAGCTTCCAATGCTATTATATAATCTGGTAATAACATATAATACCTTTATTGGAGTATATTTGGAAACGTTTTGGGTGATTTTGGGGCAATTCAGGTCCATCTTGGGTAAAAAATCGGCACTCCCAAACTGCTTAATGATACGATCGTATTATACGCGTATTTCATATCTGACACGTACTTTACCGTATAAAATGTCCCAAATGACTGTATGACACATTTCTGGTTAGGCTGTAACAGTAAGATATGTCTTATGCTGTATAAGATTGTAAAAGTAAAATACGTGGAAAACACGAAATGCTCTCTTAGTACGGATCGTTCTTCTGCACATTTAAATCCTGAGAGGTTGAGTCAACTGTTACGATTGCGCCAAAACCTAGAATTCCTCGATATATGTATTGCCTACATAATCTATAAACCAGATAGAAGCGCTGCGGTTTGATCTACTGTCACTTCTCCTAGCATGCCAGCCTCGTAGCAGCCTGAGGTTGCTCACACTACAGAGCTAATGAGAAGTTGTATGATCGACTAAGTTATGGTTGACTAAATTGTGTGGTTGACGTAGCATGATTGACTAGTCTCACCAAGGAGGGTGGAGGCCAACAAGTTTGCACCTCTACTGGTCAGCTTCCTGCTGAAGCCCCAGCCAGCGACACCGCCCCCTCTGACATAGCGCGTGCCACACACCACATCACAGCCTGTAGCAGCCTGCTAGTGGGCGCAGCAACATGTAGTAAGGGCATGAATCGCTCTACAGCTCTCATCCAGACTGCAAAATTTCTGACGTCTTGGCTTTCTGTTTGTACATGCATTTGTGCCAACACGGCTGTCATCAATTAAACGCTATTGTGTTTGACAAATACATGCAGACCAGAGACCAGCAAGGAAAAGCGTTCCAGATATCTTCTTTTGCTGAGGAGGAGAGGGTCAAGTTGTAAAAGTCAATTGTAGATTATACTACAGAAGGACCGAGCCTCAAGCCAATGTCATTAAACTGGGGAAGAAGACCCCTAGGTACTAGCGAGATGCAGCAACATACAGCAGCAGCGACCCTGTTAAATCAGGCGATTCGGTCCACCCTCCTAAACAATAACGAGGTCTGCCTTACCTGTCGTTCCAGAAACCTGGAAATGTAGCGAGGATGATGTGAAAGGTCTGCATCCATGAGCACCACCCACTTCCCGGACGCCTGCAATAGTAAGTGCGTCAAATGTGTAGTCGTCAGTTGCGTTCTGTTGACAGTCACACAAGAGTTTACTGCATGCTGCATGGAGTAAGTTTGGAAACAAATTTTTGATGGCACGTGGTAACTGGTGATTGAATGTGTAGTCGTCAGCTGCGTTCTGTTATCAACCACACAAGGAGTTGACTGCATGCAGCATGAGGAGAGTTTGGCAACTAACCTTTTTTGGCACGTGTCAGCTGGTGAGGGAGCACAGCAGGGTATGACACTCATCAAACATACAAACACACAGGCATGGCCCAAAAATGCAAGCACGCTTTGGAGCCTCGTTTGCTTCCACGCTTCCACAAACAGAAATCAATTGATCAGGCCCCCACATTTGCAACGCACCTGCTCAAGGCCGGCCAAGTAAGCGGTCCCCAATCCCAATTTAGCAGCTCGCCTCACTAGCTTGACGCAGTGGCCGACCTTGTGCCCGGACCGCTGCAGGTGTTGGACCACATCAGCGGTGCCATCCGGGCTGCCATCATCGACCACAATCACCTCCCATCTAGGGTCTCCACCTGACGAGCGGTGCTTGCCAGACGAGCTCCTTGTACTTTTGATGCCGCTCTCTGTGCTGCTGAAGTAAGGGAGAAGGTGCTCGTGCAGCAGCCAAAGGGCGAGAGCTATGTTCTCCCGCTCATTGTAAGTGGGGATGATGACAGACAGCTGCATATGAGCGTGCGACTGTGTATTTGTGTGTGTTTTGTGTTTTGTGTTTTGTGTGTGTGTGTGTGTGCGTGTGTGTGTGTGTGTGTGTGTGTGTGCGTGGGTGTGTGTGCGTGGGTGTGTGGGTGTATGTGTGCATGTGTGTGTGTGCATTTTGTGTTGTGTGTGTGTGTGTGTGCGTGTGTTTGTGTGTGTGTGTGTGTGTGTGCGTTAGTATGTGTGTGTGTGCGTGTGTATGTGTGAGTGTGTGTGCTTGTGCGTGTATGTGTGTATGTGTGTGTGTGTGTGTGTGTGACAGAGTCATCACCTCCATCTTTTCCTCTGCACTTATCCATGCCTTCTAGCCGTTTGCAAGGACAGACATTTAAAATTCAAATGCCGATTCAATTCGATACTAAAAGTATGCTCAATCTTGCATCCAGGAACCTGGTCTGCCATTTACCGAACATTTATAAATAAATATGGCTGCTAGTGTTCAGCTGCATTCTCAGATTCGCCTCCCTCAAACTGTCCTCGCGACATCACGCCCCCTGCGGAGCTCGTACCGCCATCGTCACCAGTTAAAGCATACAGCATCATCGCCAGCACCATCGCAGCTGCAGGTTTGTGGAGACGGAAATTCGGTGTGCATTTGCACGTGTCTGGTGAGGCAGGCAGGGCATTTGTCAAGCGACGGAAAAAAGCAACCAAAGCAAGGGTACAGACCTGTAGGAACACACACAAGCACACACACGTAGCAAGAATACAGGCAGACAGCCCGCCCATCTGGTCCACACCTCCGAACACACCGCCCCGCCTGCCTTGAAATCCAAACAGGCAGCGTCCCACGACCAGACTGGGAGCCCCTTCCCTCCAGGATGGAACCTGGATGGATCCAAAGTCAGGGAGCCGGACTGCACGCTGTCAGAAGAAGAGATAGAGGCTGACAGTACGTGATGTGCAGTCTATTTTCGTCAATCCTTCACTGCACAATAAACAGATGCTCGCAAACACATTCATAAACACACAAGCTCACACGCACATGCACACACACATACATACACAGACACTCGCACAGACGCACGCACACACACACACACACACACACACACACACACATTTCCACGTGCACCATAGTGGCCAGTGCGGAGCGCACAGCCAGTCTCTGGGAGCTCTTAAACAACTCTGAGCAAGAGGGCTCTATTTTTGGGAATCGCGCCCGCTCTGCCACGGACGCAAACGTGCTGCGTCGCAAGGGGCACCTCAAGGTAAAACGGTGCCCTTTCATGGAATGAATTCATGAATGATGAGGAGCAGCATACGTGCTAAAAATGTATCCTTCATCCATGGCATATTGCAGAGCATAAAAGCTCAGCTTTGTCTGGTGGCACTTGAGAGTCATGGTGGCTTTATGCAACAAGAGAGTTGCATGCCTGGTGGTAGGCGGCATTTCCTTCTCAGCAATAGCCCATTTCCAGGTTATGACAGAGCATGTAGATGTAAAAACACACACATGTATACACCTACACACAAAGACACACACACACACACGTGCATGCATGCAGGAGCAAGACTTCCTGATCGACTTCATGCGCCGCATGCACGAAACACACTCCTGTTTGGAAGTGATGACCAAGATGGAGAAATGGATTAACGAGCACCGGAAGGACCCCCAGAGGTCACGCCTCAAGCGCTTGGTCCCTCAGCTTGGCCAGTTCTTCACCCCGCTGCTCCTGGTGGATGCATTCCATGTAGGTCCTTGTAAGGATGTGTTCCTTGTGTGCTTGTGTGTGTGTGTGTGTGAGTGTGTGTTTGCACAATTGTTTGTTGCACAGTTGCACTAGACGGCTATGTTTGGCGTCTACGTAAGTGTTGGACACCCATTCTGCAAAGTATGCTTTGCAGTGGCAGATGTCCTCCAATATGTGTTCTCGTCAGCAAGAAGTGCTGGCTCACTACATGCCACGTGTGCGCGTGTGTGAAAAGTGATCTTTTTTGACCAAGATTTTAAGGAAGGTAAAGGTTCCCACAGGCACAGTGTGTCCTTCAACCACCGTGTCGCTGCTTGCCATTGCTGCCTTAGCAAAAGTAGACTGTTCAGGATCTGTTCCACCTCGCTTTCTGTGTTGTGCAAACCTATGCAGGAGTACGACGAAGTGTTCAAGCTGTCACGCCGGAAGTTCATCCCGCCAAATTTTGCAGAGCTGCGGCATGTGGTCAACATTGCCCAGGTGGGGTGGGGGAAGGAGTAAGGCCAATTGAACGCGGCAGCATCGTCGTCTGTCCAGTTTTCTATCAATTGTTGTTATTAAACATTAACGTCCATTTCCGTTGGTTGGATGTTAGACCTGAATTGGTGCTTCGCGCTCATTACTTGACCAGAATAGACACACTCATTACTAGACCAGAAAAGACACGCAAGCAGTCGCTGTACAGAGGCTCTTCCTGTTCAAGTGCTCTCTTAAAGGATGGGTGAGATACACTGCGGCTCACAGAGCAGTAGCAGTTCTAATGTGTTTTAGAGAAAACAAAGTCTAAAGTCCCAGTGCTTTCATTGGTGAAAATGGAACGCTTTTGAGGAAGCTCTCTTTAATTCCCCCCTGCCTACCTGGATTTCATTTCGCGCGTGTGTGTGTCATTTGTGTGTGTGTCTAGTTTTGTGTTCTGACAACTCTGTGCCAATACTGCTCTTATGATCCCTCAATGCTTTATTTAATTGATGCCACTCCGGTCCTCCACAGATCCACGCCAGTGCGCGCCGCTTGAAGCTCATCACGTTTGATGCTGATGGAACTCTGTACGCGGATGGCTGCCACTTTGAGCAGGTGAGATGTGTGTCTGTTCTGCATCTTTTGTCTGTAAGCCTGAGCATTGTGCAAGGTTCAGTTCTGCATGAATCAAGAGGGTGCACATGTGTGTGGGTGTGCAGGTGTGGTGTGTATATGTGTCTGTAAATGTGTGTGGGTATGTGTGTGTGTGTGTGTGTGTGTGAGAGCAGGCAAGGGCGCACCTTTGCTTGGCTCAAATCTTCAAAGGGTTAAAATCACGATTGAGGTATGTGCTGTTGCAAATATCTTTAGAATTAAGATAGAGACATGCCATGTTGGGTGGTGTGCAAGGAAAGGTGAGTTTCGTGTGACATTGTGGGTCAGTCCCTGTGCACAAGCTTATGTGGCACCTGCGCGTACAGGTGTAGTCGTATCAGTGTATGTGCATTTTCGCAGGTTGCGCTCTTGCGTGTTTATGTGTAAATGTGTGTGTAAATGTGTTTTGTTTGTTCCAGAGAAGCTGACCACATTTAATAAATTGCAAAGCTGCTTTGTGGTTGAAGGAGGGGTCTGCAAAACACATGCGTAATCAGTAAACAGGCTCTCTCGTGTTTGTTCAAGTGAGTATAAACTGTTTACTGTTTGGTCTGCTGTGGATGAGAGGGCTGCAAGAATAGCTTGGCCGACAAGCTGACTCAGTCTGCCTTTGTGAGAGTGATTTTGACTGTTGGATGAAAAGGCTGAGAAGTGCTGCAGCCAGAATCGCGCCATTCAGCACCTCTGCTATTTGGTGCACCACCAACCAGCACACCAACTAGCAGAGGTGTAATCGCACGAGTCCCAGGCATGTTTTTTTTGGTCAACCATTGTATACGATGCAGCACGAGTCTAAGGTGTTAAACAAGCGTTGCCAATACCCGTACTCCTGTCCGGTGCATGGTGTGTGCTCAGTTTTAGATGGAAAACTAACATGCGTACGGTATGCATACGGGGTATGATTAATAGGTAGGTGTACGGTTCTGGCCTACACTACGTATGTCCTCTTTTATCAGAACGGCTGACAGCTGACCGTCCTCTGATGAGACATGTCCTGACCAGTGTGAGTGAAGGTGATGTCAGCTGAAAAAAGGCACACACACACACACACCTGTACCGCTTTTTTTCCTGAAAAAAGGCAGGCTGCACTGACGCAACACAAGGCCCCGTTTTTGAACTGGGTTTCCTCATTTGTAGGGTGAACTGGATCTGCTGTTACACGTTGTGAGTGACTTCATGTATGGAGGGCTGCCTGCCAAAAAACGCTGTACTCACATCATGCATTAAAATAGATGTTTTTGGTGCTGGCAAACAAAACTAATTTGTGCGCATCCTTCCTAACTTACTCGTGCATTGCTCTGGCAGGCTGCTTCCAAATACTGAAGCTTAAATGTCAGGCATACAGCACGATTTCACACACACATGCACACCCACATACACAGCACGCGTGCACACGCATACACACACACGCATTCTCACTCACGTGCACGCTCTCTCACGTGTATGTATGCAGGACAACGCAATGATAGCGCACATCATCAACCTGCTCCAATGTGATGTGCACGTGGGCATCGTGACTGCTGCTGGTTATCCTGGAGAAGCACAGAAGGTGCATTTGTGCGTGTGTGTGTGTGCGCGTGCACGTGCGCGGTGCACATGTGCTGTGTAAGGCTTTAATGTGATGTTCATGTGGGCATCGTGACTGTTGCTGTATACCCTGGAGAGATGCACTAGGGGGTGGTATGTGTGTGTGTGTGTGTACATGCGCTGTGTACAAAATGTACATGAACTGTGATCGTGTCCAATGTGTGTACATATTGTGAATGTACTGTACATTGTCTTGCGCACGTGTGTGAGTGTCTATGTATTCTATGCACTTGGTGTGTGTGTGTGTGTGTGTGTGAAGGTGTTATTTTGTGCTGTCCACCATACGCAAGTACAGATGAAAAGGAAATACATATGCATGCGTAGTTCTGGCTGTGTGATGCATGAGCTCTAGTCTGGCGTCTGTTTGCACGCGCACTGCTTCTTGTCAGCGGAGTTTGACTGCTTCTGCTTCCGCCACAACTCCCCTGCAGTTTGAGGGGCGGCTTGCAGGCCTGCTGGGGGCGTTCCGGAAGCTCAAACTGCCAGCAAAGGTCACAGACAGGTTCCACGTTATGGGAGGAGAGTGCAACTACCTGCTGCGGGTCACCCCAGAGGACAAGAGGCTTGAGTTCGTGCCGGACTTGGTGCGTGTAATGCGTGTGCGTGCAGTGTTTGGGTATGAGGGTGTGTGAATATGTGAATATGTGGGGGTGACGCGTGCGCTTGTGCACAGGCATTTCGTTGTGCCTCAACCTCCTGTTGTACGTACATTGGGTGACCTTGACAAAATAAAAGGACAGGGGTTTGTCAGATGCTGCCAGTCCTTTTGGTATCTATACACGCCATGTGTATGAGATGCATGAAATAATGCTCTAGGTGTGCTCTAGGTGCTTGCTATCTGTGATCTATGTGAGCTTGGAACACACACACACACACACAAACAAACAAACACACACACTCTTGCGTGCATGCACGTTGGCACACACGCATGCACCCAGCGAAGAAGAGTGAGTGACCCTTGCTTCTGCTTCCCGTGTCCTCTGTCCTCAGGACTGGAAAACGGATGAGATGTGCCGGTGGCATGAGAAAGACATCCAATACATGCTGGATGGAGCGGAAATGCTCCTGACAAAGGGAGCTGCGCGATTAGAACTACAGGTGTTATTTTCTTCATGATTTGCTAATCTAAGGGAGCTGCACGGCATTTTCGATTATTATAGCTACAGGTTGTGATGTGCTAATCCCAGGGAGATGCGCGATTAAACGGGTTTGCTGTTGCTCATGTTTTGCTCGTCAGCTTGTTTATTGCTGTACCTTCCTTTTTCCTTACCAAACAATCACACAACACAAGCGCAACACGCACACACACACACACACACAAAGATGTACTTCTGCTGCTTCAGGTCTCGCACCTGCGCAAGCCAAGGTCAGTGGGTATCATTCCCACCTCGCCCACCATTTATGAGGTACGCAAAATGTGGAGTGAAATGGTGTTGCTGGGCAGCATGCTTTTCCTTCCTTTGTCAGCTTGCACCATGGCCAGAAGTATTTGGCCTCCAGTTTCTGGGGTGGTGTGTGTGCGAGGGACTCCCTTAGCCCTGACATTGTGATTGGCAGTGACGCACATGCATGTCCGCACTTCACACGCACAAACAACAAATGCACACACAAAAAACGCACATACAACAAGCACGCGTAAAACAAACGCACATACAACAAACGCACGTAGAACAAACACACTTGAAACAAACGCACATGCAACAAATTCACATACAACAAACGCGCATACATTCACATGCACGTACAACAAACGCACAACGCACACACAACAAACGTACACACGCACACAGGTGCTTGAGGACATAGCTCTGAGTGCACAGACACAGCTCGTCGCCAACGTGCCCTTCTGTGCCTTCAACGGTGGGAATGACGTGTTTGTGGACGTGGGCAACAAATCCCTGGGCCTTGGGGCAATGATGACTTTTCTAGGCATCCAGGTGGGTGTGTGCGTGTGTGAAGAAATGAGTGCTCTCTCAGGTATTTGCAGTGTATACTGCTTCATTCCTACAGGCCTGGTCAGGGAGAGTGCCGTAGTTAACAGGAAGTGTGTGACTATTGCGCACTAATATACCAGACTTCCCGGTAAGAACGCCGAGTCTCGTTCCTGCTTGTGCTTGATGTGTTATTAGGGTAATGGGGCGTTTCTGAGTGCATTGGATGCTAAGCCTTTCTGCTACATACAAAATGAGTTGAGTTTATGCAAGCAATCTGTGTGCATTGGCTTCCTCTTAGTGCTGGCAGGAAAGAGCAGATAGAGAGCATGAAGAGCATAGGTTGCTCTTCTTTTTGCCTTCCTTTGTTACCAAACCATTGGCAAAAGCCTCCTGGGCTGTACCTACCTAGAATGCTGCTCGTTGCTGACCAGCAGTGTCCCTTTTAACGCTCGTACGCAGCCACACGAAACTCTGCATGTGGGCGATCGATTTACGCTCAGTGGGAATGACTCTGCCACGCGCGACATGTGCAGGTTGGTGGAAAGTGCTGCTATGTTTGAGGGGGATGTGTGTTTGTGTGTGTACGTGTGTGCGTCGTCACGCGTGACATGTGCAGGTTGGTGGAAAGTGCTGGTTTTGTGCTGGCAATCATGGTGATCGTGCGTATGTGTGAATGCACGTATGGACATGGACACTTTTCCGAATTGCACCCCCCAAGATCAACTTGCATTGTCTGTCCCTGGAGCTTAATGCATAGTTATAATGTTATAATGGGGAGTGGGCAGCCCACTCACTTCCCCTTCTCACAGTGAGACTTTGCTGTTTTGACAAGAAACAATTCACTAGTATTGTCGAGTTTTTGTCTGCTTGGCCTGTGATCCTGCCAGTGTGTGTGTATGTATGTGTGTGTGAGCTTTGTGGTGCATGTTGTGGCTAGGCACATGCAAAGACACTATATGCATGTGCTCTTTTTGTGCTCCTGCCTATGAGGATATTCTGTGCTTCATTTGGTTGTGCTTGCGTCCAATGGATTTTCGTGCTTGAAGGAGGCAGGCATCAATGCACCTGTTGTAGACAAAAGCCTGATTCCTTTTGGTTGCAGAGGTGCCTTGCCCTGTGTGTATGTGTGCGTGTGTCCGTGTGCACGCTACAATTGGTCAGGCTTATGTCGTATTGGCTTCTACACACGCCTGCCTCTGAGCCTTTTTACTATTGTTGTTGGATGTGCAGTGTGCTGTGGGTTGCAAATCCTGAGGAGACCGGCTTTTTCGTGCGTCTGCTGCTCAAGGACATCGGTCTGAGTCGGCTTGAATCTGAGGGAAAAGGTGCGTTCCATACATAATGTTACAAGATGGATGAAAACTTGCGTGAATTACATACAGCTTTCCTGCTTCTTTTTGCATTGCAGCCTTTCAAATAAGGTTAGTTGTGTAGAACACATACCTCGCACACATTCACAGGGGGAGAACCGCGAGCTCAGCAAGCGAGGGAGCAAGGCCTCCTCCACGGTGCGTGATTGGTGTTGCTTGCCTTGCTAGCGTTCCTTGCCTTGCTAGCGTTGCGTGCCTTTTGCTAGCGTTTCTTGCCTTGCCCGGTGTGAAAATTACTCGTTTTCCCGTTTGGACTCCTTTTGGTACAATTTTGAGGAGCGGAACAGCCTATCTTTTTCCTGTTCATCCCCTTTGTATCATAGGCTATGTTTTCCATCAATACCTTTGCAAAATTGTGTAGCTGACTACGACTTCAACCGATGCACCTTCCTTTGTAAAATTGTAATCTGTGTTTCCCCAAAATCGTACATAGTGCACACTTGTTCTCCCTTTATTTGCATCAATCTCGTTTAAGGCTTGTCAACACACATGTCACATGTCCTACACATTCCCATGTCCTACACATGTCCTACACATTCTCTTCCCTTTTTGCGCTCTTTCAGGGTTGGTGAAGTAACGTGTTTGTGCAGTACCTGGTTGATGCTTAAGAATGCCCGGCCGCATGCTCCAACCGCTACTTGGCTGCCCGCCTGCCCTTGCTCAGTGAAAAGAGAATGTAAACTGAGTGTCCTTTTTATATCCTACAGTGACGTATCCATTGACTCACTTTAAATAGTGAGCAAAGTGATACTTTAATAAATCCGTGCAGGAATGGCATGTAATGTAAATTATGCATATATGGGAGCAATTGGAAACCGCGAAAGATGCTGCTGGTTTGCTTTATTCCCGGTTGAGTTGTCACCTTTTTTTGACTTCCAGTCTTGGTGCTCTGAAACGAGCAGCTATTGCTTGGAAAGGTTGTTGTACCAGTCTGTTAGCCGGGAATGCAGAGGTGTGTAGACATTCTAGCATGGCAGTGCAGCCTTTTATCAAGCTGATGCATACTCTTTTACCATCTGTATCAATAATTTTGCAAGTGCAGTCATGATTGTGAGTACCCTAGGTAATTAATTAACTGGTACGAATTAAAGGTCGTATGCTCCTTCTTCCCCTTCTTAAACATTCCTAGACTAAGCTTATCTAGCTGGGACCAGTCTGTATTTACACCTTTGCTCTATCCTTGCGCTGGTTTGGACCACTTTCTGTGACATTGCACCGGCTGAGACGAGGTCCCCCGTCTTTGCATTTTGTGTTTGTGTTAGTCCTGGCTGAGATCAGCACATATAAAGCTTATATCTTACATGTGTATGGCTGCCGGCTACCCCCTCTGTACCCCCTTTGTAAAGGCAGCATTTTCTGGGCATGGGGGTTACAAAACTAAGGGGTTACAAGGATGGCCTACAGCCCGAGACTCTGGCTGATGGCAATTGGCTGGTGAAACAAAATCGACCAGTGTCGAGACCTGAAACTAAATCTGACACAAACTTGAGGAGTCTGTATGAGTCTTGATTCAGGAATGCATTGATCTCATAATCAGTGATACTGTGATGACAAGCCAGAAAGGAATAAATTCAGAGCTCGAAGGAGCAAACGCACGCAGAGTCTTAAACATTCTCTATATCTCATGCGCAGCTCGCACTTTCAGCACACTTGCAGAAGAAAAGCACATGCTTCTCATCTTGAACTTCTCCACACTCACATTTATCACAAATGCTAGAACCACCATGCCATTTGCAAGACTCCACTCTCAAATGGTGTGCACGCAAT
>Ga0307960_1001912_pt1 | contig 12255 bp, 10 predicted proteins | sample OrgLakmetagen542_FD_201832 | JGI IMG/M metagenome (GOLD analysis project Ga0307960, IMG submission 201832) | Saline water microbial communities from Organic Lake, Antarctica - #542 | ecosystem: Environmental > Aquatic > Non-marine Saline and Alkaline > Saline | place: Antarctica: Organic Lake... | reverse complement strand
GTGTGTGTATGTGCGTGTGTGTGCGTGTGTGTGCGTGTGTATGCATACGTGCAAGCATGTGTGTGTGCGTTCGTGTGTGTGTGTGTGTGTGTGTGGCTGTGGCTGTGGCTGTGCGTATATGTGTGGCTCTGGCTGTGGCTGGAAGGGGTCTGGATGTGAGTGTGTTGATGTGGTGTGGATGCAAGTTGGGTGTGGGTGTGGGCATGCAAGCGTGTTTGTGCGTGTATTTGTGATCGTGTGTGCTATGTGTCGGCTTGCAGGTGCAACCTCTTCATTTGCATTTGCATTTGCATCCACTCATGCTGCCGCAACGTCTCATTATTAAGGTTGGTCAGAACCGTGTATACACACCGTATATGACTGTATGTATGGTGATTTCCCTGCCAAAAATACTGTATATACACCGTATATACCTACAAATGTATGGTGCTGCCGCAACGTCTCAGTATCAGAGCGTAGGTGTAACCTGAGTTTTCTTTAAAATGCGGAAACACAGCAACATGCTGCACAACATTGTGTAGGGTCTTCCTGAACCATACAAGTCAATTACAAATATGTACGATTTTGCGGCGTTGCAAACGGTTCTCGCCATTCAGCAGGGTAATTGCGGCCTGCAAACGGTTCTAGCCATTCAGCATGGAGATTTTTCCACACCTTTGCGGTCGTGAGCGGTGTGTGTGTGTGTGTGTATGTGTGTGTGTGTGTGTTATGTGTGTGTGTGTGTGTGAGTGTGTGTAAATGGTGTATAAATGGTTCTGAACACGCAGCGAGGAAATTTTCATACGTATTAGATCATTTGTGGTGTGTGTATAAAAAGTTATGGCCAGCCTCATACATTTGCAAATAGGTACGTATGACATCGTGTGGCAGGTAAAACTCCATAAGTGTTTGTCAAATGCAGTGTGCATATGTACGGTTCTGGACACTTGGCGAGGAAGTTTCAGTATATATTAGATCATGTACGGCGTGTGTGTATTTGTGTGTGTGTGTGTGAACAGTTATGGCCAGCCCCATTCATATGCGAAAAAGCACGGCATTGTGTGGCAGATTGATCTCCAACAGTGTTTGTCATGTGCGGTGTGCATACTGTACAATTCAAGTGCGGTGTGCATACTGTACAATTCTGGCCAATTCCGCACACATGCGCGTGTATACTGCACGCAATGTGTGGGCCACACACGCACTGAGCATCATAAACAGGCGGAGGCCAATTTCAAGGCTGGCCTGGATTCACGTATGCATCGTTCATGGCCGTGTGGGTAAACGTACGGTTTGCGGCTGTGTGTGGTACATTTGCTTCGTAAGTGTAATCGTGTATATAGAGGAGCTGCATTGAACATGATTGCTTGGGGTGAACCCTTACTCAAAAGGATGTGTTTGGTTGTACCAAGGAGCTGCATTGAATATGGCCGTGTGGGATGAGGCCCTTGCTCAAAAGGCTGTGTTTGTGTCAATGCTGTTGGCTGGTCTTCACATGAAGAAGAATGCGTACATGTGCATGGTGCTGGCTGGTACACACATGAAACACTATGTATACATGTGTGTGTGTGTGTGTGTGGTGTTGCGTGCCCTACACACACACACACACACACACACACACACGCACACACACACACACTCGCACACACACGCACAAACATGCATGCACAAACACGCACGCACACACGCACACACGCACACGCACACACGCACACAAATACACACACTCCCAGGCCCGCAACAGCGTGCTCTGCCAGGCAGCCATCTCCGCGCCCGTGCTGCTGTGGGGCAGCAAAGCTGCCTCTCAGACCACCCCCTTCCCCGGCACACACGCTGACCCCCGCGTCATCAAGTGTGCTTGGGGCATGCACCACGGTCTGGCCACCCCAGCTGGCGCTCATTCCTGGCCTGCTGCCGATGTGGCTGCTGCTGCTGCTGGTGCTGCTGCTGCTGCAATCGCCCCTGGTCACCTCACCACGGCTACCTCTGCCGCTGTCAGCTGTAACAGCACTCTGGCCGCTTCTACGTTTGGTGCCGTTGCCAAGGTGATGGGCCGCCTGGCGTGGCTGCAGCAGCAAGCACAGCAGCAAGAGGTGGGGCAGCAGCAGCAGCAGCAGCACAGCCAGCAACAGAAAGGGCAGAGCACCGGTGATCGTCGCCAGCGGCTTCGCAAGCGTCGCTTAGCTAGATGTAATCTGCAGCAGCAACAGCAGCAACAGCAGCAGCAGCAGCAACAGCAACAGCAACAACAGCAGCCAATGGCGGGGCAGGAGCCGCAGCAGGTTATAGAGCTGCTTCCCCCTAAACCTGAGCAGCAGCAGCAGCAGCAGCAACAAAAACAGCAACATAAACAGCAGCCACCGCAGCCGCAAGAACAGCAGCAACAGCAACAGCACGCGCTGCTGTTGCAGCAAGAGCTGCAACTGCAGCTGTTGTGGCAATTGCAGCAGCAGCAGCACCACCACCACCAGCACCAGCAGCAGCAGCAGCAGCAGCAGCAGCACCACCAGCACCAGCAGCAGCAGCAGCAGCAGCGCCAGCAAAAACAGGAGAAGCAGAAGGGGCAGCAGGTGGGAGGCGACGTTGTGCGTGGGGGCATGCCTCATGACAGCAGTATGAAAAATGCAAAAGGTGGTGAGCGCCCCAACGATGGCCAAGTTGTTGCTGCCTCAACGACAAGGCGCAGCACCAGCAGCAGCCGCCGCCGCAGCCGCAGCACCAGCAGCAGCACCAGCAGCGATAGTGCGCAGGCGGGTGCCTGCATCAGTCGTGCAGGCTGCGATGGGGCTGAGATCACGCAAGCTGATCACCTTTGGAACAGCAGCAGCAGCAGCAGCAGCAACGGCGGCGGCAGCAGCAGCAGCAACAACAACAACAGCAGCAGCAGCAGCAGCAGCAGCAGCAGCAGCAGCAGTAATAGCAGCGCTGGTACAGACAGCCCCATCATCTACGTGGGCAATGATTGGTCAACAGGAATTTTGCCCCTGTGGCTGACTACATACAAGGAAATGGCACTGCAGCAGCAGCAGCAGCAGCAGCAGCAGGTGTGTGTGCAGCAGGGGCAGCACACACAGCAGCAGGGCCCCCACACACAGGAAGTGCAGCAGCTGGACGCCTCACAGCCCTCCGCCCATCCCTTCTGTTCTGTATCACAATCTGCGCAGCTGTGCTCACAACCACGTCTCCTCCAAGATGGTGGTGCGGCTGAGCGACAGCTGTCTGGCTGCTACCCCCCACCTGCTTCTTCCCTGCTGGCTGCCTTTCAAACTTACTTGGGCGCACAGCTGCTAGGCCGCACTCGCTTTGTGTACACCATCCATAACTTTGCGTACCAGGTGTGTTTTTGTGTAAGTGTGTGTGTGCCATTGTGTGTGTGTATGCCATCAAGTGTGTGTGTGTCTGTGTGTGTGTGTGCCTGTGTGTGTGTGTGTGTGTGCGTGTGTGTGTGTGCATAAGCGCGTGTGCATGCGCACACATGCGTGCATGAGTGTGTGTGTATGTGTGTGTGCGCTACTATGAGTTTGACTTCAAGCATGCCATTGCGCTGCAGGCCTTTTTGTCGTAAGTCGAGGCTTCCTTTTACCTTAAGCGGGTACTTTTGCTCTACGTGGGCACTAATACTTTATGTGGATAGCGTATATTAATGTCTCCGTGGTTTTCCCCCCCTAAACCTCGAGCTTTCAGTACATTTGGAGTACACCCAGCTGCGCCATCTTGCTGCTACAAGCAAAAACCTGCCTATGAATCATGCCCACACAAATTTTTGTAGCATGTCGTAAGTGCCGTAATCTGGCTCACACAGCTTGGGCAGAAAAAGGGTTCACTTCTGTTGGCACAGATACCACAAAGCATTTAACCTCCGGCCCGCGCAGCCTTAGGCAGGATAAGGTCTACCTACATCTGAAAGCTCCCTTTGAACGCACAGCTCCAGCAGCAAAGTGGCTCTCTGCAGTCAGACAGCTCATGGCAGCCAAATGGCTGTGTATGCTTTCCACCTGCTCACGCATGTGGACATGCTTTAATACACACATGGACACGCACACACACTCACAACCATCACCTAATCCACCTACACATTCATCCACACACACAGACACACACACACACACATAGACACACACATACGCACACACATACGCTCAAACACACATACACAAACACAGGGCCTGTTCCCCGCCAGCAGCTTCCCAGAACTGGACATGCTATCACACACACACACACACAATCACAAATCACAATCACAACCATCACCCAATCCACCTACACATTCATCCACACACACATACGCACACACACATACACACACAAACGCTCAAACACAGGGCCTGTTCCCCGCCAGCAGCTTCCCAGAACTGGGCCTGCCTCCAGATTGCCTTGCCGACCTCCTAACTGAGGGAGGCCCAGGAGAGGCACAGCAAGCTGTGCCAACCCTTGAGCCCTCTAAGGAGCCTGCTGCACAATGGGAGGTGCTGGCAGCTGAACGCAGTCCCAGCCGCAGCGGGAAGCCAGGGCAGGTGCCGCAGGGCAGCGCGTCAGAGGGCACGCGCACACGCGCACTGGAAGGAAGCGCTGGCAAGAGCGCCATTGCCACAGGCACCAAGGCCAGCTCTGGCAGCAGCAGCTGCAGCAGCAGTAGCAGCAGCACCACCACTGCCACGGGCACGAGCAGCAGCCCTGGCAGCAGCAGCTCTGGCAGCAGCAGCAGCAGCAGCAGCGACAGCAGCAGCAACGCAGCGAACTCAGCCCCTCAGATCAGTTGGTTGCAGGCTGGGGTGCTGTGCAGTGATTTAATTGTAACTGTGAGCCCCACGCACGCGCGTGAGCTGCAGCAGCAAGCGCAAGCGTGTGCCGAGCCCATCTTACACCCACCCAGTAGCACGCACAAGGAGCAGCAGCAGCAGCAGCAGCAGTCAGCACACCAGCAACAAAGGCAGGCCCAGCAGCAGCGCATAGAACTGCAGCAGCAAAGCCAAAAGCAGCAGCTCTGGCAGCAGCCCTCCCAACCTGACTCCCATCCAAAGCACGCCCACCCCCCACGCCCGCCAGAACCACCACCACAGCTGCAGCAGCAGCAGCAGCAGCAGCAACGGCTACCGCAATACCTTATGCAGCAGCAGCCACTCAGTACCGGCCTGCAGCATTTATCACAGCCGCAGCCCCAAACACCACACACTCCAAGCCAGCCCCCACCCACACACGCCCACAGTGCAAGCCAGCACCCACACACACATGCCCACAGTGCAAGCCAGCCCCCACCCACACACGCCCACAGTGCAAGCCAGCACCCACACCCACACGCCCACAGTGCAAGCCAGCACCCACCCCCACACGCCCACAGTGCAAGCCAGCACCCACACACACCCGCCCACAGTGCAAGCCATCACCCGCACCTCACACAACCGGACCCACCTTTGCCTACCTCAACACCCCTGCTATCCCACCCTCTGCCTTGCTTGGGTCCATCACAGCAACCATGGCAACAACTGTCACCAGCACCCACACCACAGCAGTGGCAACCGCACCCCTCTCAGCTGCCATTACCACCACCACCACCACCACAACCACCACCACCACTACCACCACCTACACCAGAGCAGCGGTTACCATTAGTCCCGCCCCAAACACCACCACCCCAAACACCACCACCCCAAACACCACCACCCCAAACACCATCACCCCAAACACCACCACCCCGAACACCACCGCAGCCACCCTTGCCATCACCATCACCCGCATCGCAACAAAATGCAGCGACCGGTGTGCCGCACAACGCACCTCACGTAGCACGAACACTGGCCGCCTTGCGAGAGAAGGGAGTGCTGGGTATCCAGAATGGTGTGTGGGTGTGGGTGAGAGTGTGGGCGTGGGCGTGGTGTGTGTGTGTGTGTGTGTGTGTGTGTGTGTTCATGCGTGCGAGCATTCACGAGCGTGAATGTGTGCATGGTTGAGGTGAGGTGGATGCAGGGAAAGGGCGTCAGTTTGCAAAGCGTAGAAATGGAACTGCTAGGCATTGAAGACCACTCTTCACACAAAGTTCTAGGGAAAGGAGCCATTCTGGTGCCAAGTGTGTAGGGTTGGCCAGAACCGTTTATATACACCGTATATGACCGTATATTTGGTTATTTCCCTGCCAAAAATACCGTATATACACCGTATATATATATGGCCAGAACCGAATGGTGTTTTTGGCAGCGAAATCACCAAATATACAGTCATATACGTGTATGTATACGGTTCTGGCCAACCCTACAAGTGTGCATATGCATGCGTGCATCGACGTGTGTGAATACGTGCTTGGTCAAACCAGCCAATTGCATTTGTGCGTGTTTAAATGATTCTCTGCGCACACATGCATGTTTGCGGTTAAGGCTCACTACGTACAGCAAAGCACCTGGTGCCCCTCTAAAGGTTAAAATTCACGGTGCCCTTGCCCTGCTCCTCCCCCACTCCTCTGTGTCTTACACTCACTCAGCTCCCCATGCACCACCAAGGAAACAGACAAGTCACTCTTCAGCCTGCATGGCTCCTCGCATCTGTTGACGCATCATTGCTTGTGCCCTCCAACAGATGCCCTGCTCCTCTACACCATGCAAGTGTCTGCCAAAACGCTCGCTCAGCATCCCACGCGCCACCAAAGCTGCGGACATACACAATCAAACCCATGTGATCCCACCTATGTCATCCCACGCGCCATCAAAGCTGCAGACATAAACAATCAGACATATGTGATCCCACCTATGTGATCCCACCTATGTGATCCCACGCGCCACCAAAGCTGCAGACATAAACAATCAAACCTATGTGATCCCACCTATGTGATCCCACGCGCCATCAAAGCTGCAGTCATAAACAATCAAACATATGTGATCCTTCGCAGGTGTTGACACGTCGGTGTGGTGCCCTCAGACAGATGCCCTGCTGCCCGATGCCTTGCACTACTCCGCGTCTGATGCACGTGTCAAGAAAGCTCAGGCGAAGCAACTGCTGCAGGTAGAGTTGTGCATGCGCGTGTATGTGAGTGTGAGTGTGCGTGCGCGTGTATGTGAGTGTGTGTTCGTTAGTGAGTATGTGTGTGTGTGTGTGGTGCCTGTGTGTGTGATGTCTGTGTGTCTGTGTGTCTGTGTTTGTGAGTATGTGTGTGTGTGTGTGTGTGTGTGTGCGTGTCTGAGCACGCGCACATGCATATGCGCATACGCTTGTGTTGCATGTGAAACCATTCATCCCCATTTGCTTTAACCTCCCTTGCCTACTGCACACAGACTCAGGTGGTAACACACATTTACACATACGCTCTCACACTCACACACTAAGACACACACTAAGACACACACACTATCACACACACACTCTCTGTCTCACACACACACACACACACACACACACACACACACATGAACTCACACACACTCTCTCTCTCTCTCTCTCTCTCTCTCTCTCTCTCTCTCTCTCACCCAGGCCCGCTTGGGGCTGCGTGTGTGCCCCACGACCCCCTTGTTTGGGTTTGTGGGCCGCCTTGAGGAGCAGAAAGGAGTGGACATCCTGCTGGCAGCCCTGCCCCAGCTGCTCGGCCCCTCTGCTATGGACACGCTGAGCCAGAAAACGTTGCAGGAGCATGCACACGCACATGTGCATCATCAGCATCATCATCAGCAGCAGCAGCAGCAGCAGCAGCAGGAGGTAGCGGCACAGCATGCACAGCCACAGCCACAGCAGGAAGCAGCACAGCAGCAGCAGCAGCCACAGCAGCAGCCACAAGGGCACCGTATCTATCATCAACAGCAGCAGGCATCACTGACGTCAATGCAGCAAGCGGAAGCACAGCAGCGAGAAGAAATGCACGTGCAGGCACAGCAGGCACATCTGCACGAGCGCCAGCAGCACAGACACAGCCCACTGCTGCCCTTACAGCAGCACGCACGACAGCAAAAGCCACACCTTGGATCAGAGCAACAGGCACGTCAGACGCATCACCCACAAGGGTCACTCTTGCCAGCACAGCAGCTCCAGCAGCAACAGCAACACCAGCTTCAGGAGCAGCAAGCACAGCAGCGCCAGCAGCAACAGCAAAAGCAGCTTCAGGAGCAGCAAGCACAGCAGCGCCAGCAGCAACAGCAACAACAGCTTCAGGAGCAGCAAGCACAGCAGCGTCAGCAGCAACAGCAACACCAGCTTCAGGAGCAGCAAGCAGAGCAGCAGCGTCAGCTTGCCAGGGGCAACAGCTGCAACGAAAGCTGGCTCAGCTCAGACGTCCTGCAGCCTGCTCATTTCTCGCAACAGCTGCCGAAAGGAGCACAGGGACGGCATACAAAGCAGCAGCAGCAGCAGCAGCAGCTGAACGTGCGGCGGGGACACAAGTCGTTGCAGCTGCGGCAGCTGCAGCAAGTGCAGCAACAAGAGCTGTTGGGACTGCAGCAGCAGCTGCAAGTGGACGAGGACTTGGTGGGCCGACCGCAAGAAGAGCAGCAGCAGCAGCAGCAGCAGCAGCAGCAGCTGCAAGCGCAATCACAGCAGCAGCAGCAGCAGCAGCTGCAAGTGCAATCACAGCAGCAGCAGCAGCAGCAGCCACAGGCAGATGGGGATTTTGCGGGCCAACCACCACAGCAGCAGCTGCCGCAAATGGATGCTAATTGTGTGGACCAACTGCAGCAACAGCAGCAGCAGGCACACTCTCATCAGCAAGTGCTCAATCCACACCAAAAACCCCCCACCTTAACACATGCCCCCTTCCTCTCCCACACACCACCACCACCACCACCAGCACTCATCCCTGAGCCTCCCATTGCTGCCGCTGATGCGCACCTTACGTCCGATCACCCTCCTCCTGCGGTGCCACGTGCTGCTGAGCACCCGTATGCCGCACTGCGTGCAGCTTTAGCTGCGTCACGTGCACACACGCCTCTTGCTGCGGCTCGTGCAGCTGAGCGCCCATTCGCCACCCCACATGCAGCTTCTGCTGCGCAACGTGCGGCTGAGCGCCCATTCGCTGCACTGCGTATGGCTTCTGCTGCATCACGTGCACTTCAGCAGGCTCCGACTTCTACTGCCGTACCGCTCACAGCTGAGCGCCCATTCGCTGCGCTACATGCGGCTCCTGCTGCATCTGGTGCAGTTAAGCAGCCATTTGCTGCGCTACGTGCGACTCCTACTGCGCTGCGCGAGGCTTTCACCGAGCCGTGTGCAAGCATTGCATCAGGTGCGGCTGAGCATTCTTCTGCTGCTGCACGTGCAGTTCCTGCAGATCCACGTGCTCCTGAGCCTTCTACTCTTTTCACAGCAGGACGCCCCTTTGCCGTGTTACGTAACACAGCACGTGCAGAGTTTGCTGCTGCACGTGCAGTTCCTGCAGATCCACGTGCTACTGAGCCTTCTACTTTTCTCGCAGCAGGACGCCCCTTTGCCGTGTTGCGTGCAGCAGCACGCGCGGAGTTAGCTGCTGCACGTGCAGCTGAGCGTCCCCATACACCACCTGACGCACCTAAGCCCCCTGCTCCCCCTTCTGCTGCAGGACGCCCCTTTGCCGTGTTGCGTGCAGCAGCACGCGCGGAGTTTGCTGCTGCACGTGCAGCTGAGCGTCCCCATACACCACCTGACGCACCTAAGCCCCCTGCTCCCCCTTCTGCTGCAGGACGCCCCTTTGCCGTGTTGCGTGCAGCAGCACGCGCGGAGTTCGCTGCTGCACGTGCAGCTGAGCGTCCCCATACACCACCTGACGCACCTAAGCCCCCTGCTCCCCCTTCTGCTGCGGAGCGTCCCTATGCCGTGTTGCGTGCAGCAGCACGCACGGAATTTGCTGCTGCACGTGCAGCTGAGGCACGTACTGCTGACTCCCTTGTACATCTGCCTTCTGGGCCAAGCACAGCTCGGGCCCTGTCGAGTCCTGCCAAGCAACCTCAGGTGTCTGCTTCGAGTTTTTCTGCTGCTACTGTGCCACCCATCGAGCAGCCTTCTGCCGCCCAGATCCCCGCCACACCTCTGACCCCTCTCCATGGAGAACTCCCTGCAGCCGGCCGCCCTCCTCGTCTTTCCGAATCCCCTGCTGCTGCTATGCCACCCTCCGAGCATCCTTCTGCCGCCCAGATCCCCGCCACACCTCTGACCCCTCTCCATGGAGAACTCCCTGCAGCCGGCCGCACTCGCTCCTCTGAATATCCTACTGCAGATCTGCCAATCACCTCATTGCAAGCAGTGCTCATAGGTGCGCTGACTTCTTGTGCCGTGTAGGAGTCAAGCACCTGAAACTGAACTTGTTCAATTTCACAAAAGCTTCTCCAGCGTGTGTTTGAGTGGGGAGTGCGTTTCACTGTTTCACTGTATGTGTTTGTCTGTGTGTTGGGGGGGGAGTGCGTTTAACTATCTGCGTAGCTGGCTTGCTCCTTGAGCCTGTAGACTTGCCAGCTGTGCCCGTGTGTGTGTGGGGGGGTAAATTTTGCTCTGCATCATTTTGGGGGCACCATTCCAACCTCAGGAGCGTGACCCTGCCGGCCACGCCTGTCCGTGTGGGTAAAGCTTGCCCCGCATTGGTTCATTTACATGCACTTAATAGGTTTAAGGGTGCAGACTTGCAAGCCGCGCACCTTGGTGTGGGTAGGTACAGTTCGCTCCGCATAGGTTCATTCTAAGTCCACGTTAATCAAGTCAAAGAGCACAGACTTGCTTGCCACGCGCACTTGCGTAGGTACAGTTCGCTCCGCATAGGTTCATTTTAAGTCCACGTAAATCAATCCAAAGAGCACAGACTTGCTTGCCACGTGCACTTGCGTGGGTACAGCACGCTCCACATAGGTTTATGTCAGTGCACCTAATTTAAGGGGTGGCAGATCTGGTTCTATTATGTGCGTCCCTTCTGCTGATCCCTAGCATATACTGCTTGTAGGTATGGTGTGCGTGCAGCAGCAGATTACCGACAGGTGCATGATGGACGCATGTGTGTGTCTGCGCACGTGTCGTATGTGTGTGCGTGTGTGTGCGTGCGTGAATGTGTGTGTGCTGTCTGTGTAAGTGTCTCATGCTGGAGGAGCACAGGCCTGCTGTTGCTACCTTGCAGGCAGGTGCTCTTAAGAAAAGGAACAGAACAAGAAAGCAGTGGCACACACACACACTTTCACGCACACACACAACACGTGCACACACACATACACACAACATGTGCACACACACATACACACACATACACGCACACACACACTAAGGGTCTGGGGAGCCGTGGATGGAGCACAGCCTAGGGCTATTAAGCCAAGCATGGCCGGGTGCATGCGTGGGCTCCCCAAACTTCAACGAGCCCCTTGCACACCTGCTTATGGCAGCAGCAGACTACTTGATTGTGCCCTCCAGGTGTGTATGTGTGTTTTATGTGTGTGTGTTTTGTGTGTGTGTGTGTGCGCGTGTGACTTACGTGTGCGTGTGTGTGTACGCATGCGTGTCCGTGTATGTGTGTGTGCTTTTGTGCATGCATGGGTGCGTGCTTGGATGTATGTGCATGTTTGAATCCGTGTGTTCACATGTGAACGTTGTGAGTTGTGACTGTCAATGACCTGTCGGTATGTTTGAGAGGAGGTGCTGCTAATGATTAGATCAATGACCGGTCGGTATGTGTTTGAGGAGGTGCTGCTAATGATAATAAAAGGACAGGACTGATGGTGCGAGCACTTTGTTATGTGAAAGCACTGTAGGCTTGGAAACCTTGATCAACCGGAAGGCCTTAAATGAAGATGAAGGCCTTGATCAAGAGGATCAAGAGGAAAGCCTTTGATCAAGAGGATCAAGAGGAAGGCCTTTGATCAAGAGGATCAAGAGGATCAAAAGGAAGGCCTTTGATCAAGAGGATTAAAAGGAAGGCCTTTGATCAAGAGGATCAAGAGGAAGGTCTTTGATCAAGAGGATCAAGAGGATCAAGAGGAAGGCCTTTGATCAAGAGGATCAAAAGGAAGGCCTTTGATCAAGAGGTTCAAGAGGAAGGCCTTTGATCAAGAGGATCAAGAGGATCAAGAGGAAGGCCATGATCAAGAGGATCAAAAGGAAGGCCTTTGATCAAGAGGATCAAGAGGATAAAGAGGATTAAGAGGATCATAAGGAAGGCCTTTGATCAGGAGGAAGGCCTTCCTGGCTTCCAAAACTGCCTCATGACTGCGACCACACTCTCAAGCAAAGCAAATGTGTTTATGACAGAGTTTTCCGTGGTCCCTGCTGTGTTGGAGTGTGCAAGCTGCCAAGTGTCTCTGCAAGGCGCGCATCTCATTAAAACTCACACACACAACCACACACACACACACACACACA
>Ga0307960_1001892_pt1 | contig 12313 bp, 20 predicted proteins | sample OrgLakmetagen542_FD_201832 | JGI IMG/M metagenome (GOLD analysis project Ga0307960, IMG submission 201832) | Saline water microbial communities from Organic Lake, Antarctica - #542 | ecosystem: Environmental > Aquatic > Non-marine Saline and Alkaline > Saline | place: Antarctica: Organic Lake... | reverse complement strand
GGCTGCAGTGGACACTGAGTCTGAGGAGGTGTGTGTGCGTGTGTGTGTATGTGTGTTCGTGCGTGCGTGCTGCTACATGTGCTGCTTGATATGTCCCTGCGCATCGATCAAGTCCACGAAGAGCAGCAACCAGAGACTGCAGTGGACACTGAGTCTGAGGAGGTGTGTGTGCGTGTGTGTGTGTGTGCGTGCGTGCGTGCTGCTACATGTGCTGCTTGATATGTCCCTGCGCATCGATGAAGTCCACAAAGGGCAGCAACCCGAGGCTGCAGTGGACACTGAGTTTGAGGAGGTGTGTGCGTGTGTATGTGCGTGCGTGCTGCTACATAGGCTGCTTGGTATGTCCCTGCGCATCGATGAAGTCCAGTGCATACGGTCGCATCTGCACGGCATATAAAGTTCTTGCAGTCGCGCCTGCACTACACATGAAGTGCTTACAATTGCATCTGCACTGCACATATAAATGCTTACAGTCGTGCCTGCACTACACATGAAGTGCATACAGTCGCATCTGCACTGCACGTGAAGTTCTTACAGTTGCGCCTGCACTACACATGAAGTGCATACGGCCGCATCTGCACTGCATATAAAGTTCTTACAGTCGCGCCTGCACTACACATGAAGTGCTTACAGTCGCATCTCCACTGCACATATAAATGCTTACAGTCACATCTGCACTGCATATTAAGTTCCTACAGCCGCATCTGCACTACACATGAAGTGCTTACAATCGCATCTGCACTGCACATAAAGTACTTTCAGTTTTAGTGTGCACCGTTCTTCAATGCTTATCTCCTCACTGCTCTGTCTGCGCAGAAGGTGTGCAACCTCCTGCAGTACATGAAGAAGCTGCCCGTGCGCCTCTAAAGTAACCCTAAACTTAGACCCTGAACCCTACATTCTTCAATGCTTATCTCCTTATTGCTCTGTCTGCGCAGAAGGTGCGCAACCTCCTGCCGTGCTTGAAGAAGCTGCCCGTGCACCTTTAAAAGTAACCCTAAACCCTGAATTCCTCAATGCTCATCCCCTCACTGCTCTGTCTGCGCAGAAGGTGCGCAACCTCCTGCCGTACATGAAGAAGCTGCCCGTGCGCCGCATCGTGCACTTCAACAACCTCACCAAAGACCCCGTCCGCCTGTGTTTGACTTACAACGCAAGCACACCGCATGGCTTGCCTCCTGCTACAGGTACAGGCCTGTGTATGAGGGTTTTTGAGCATACTTATACAGGGATTTTGAGCAAACTTTTACAGGGTTGACCAGAACTGTGTATATACACTGTATGTGACCGTATATGGTGAGTTCCCTGCCAAAATACCGTATGTGCACCGTACACCATACGGTTCTGGCCAACCCTAAACGTTTATGAGGGTTTTTGAGCAAACAAGCATATCAGGGTTTATTGGACGCAGACACTCCGCAGCTAAGACGTGCTTGTTTATGTTAAGGGCTGGCCAGAACCATATATATACGGTGTATATACGGTGTATATATGGTATTTCTGGCAGGAAAATCACCAAATATGCAGTCACATGCGGTGTATATATACGGTTCTGGCCAACCCTATTTATGTTGTACTACCTGAACATGCCGCATGGCTTGCCGTCTGCCGAAGGTGGGACAGTGAGGGTGGTAGTGTTTGGCATGTGTATGTGTGAGTGTGTGTGTGTGTGCACTACCTTGTTTAACGTACACGTCCTGCCAGCTTGCAGATTGCTTCCTCACCCACAGACCCAAGACCAAAGACCAGTACACACCATCCCTGTTCCTTCCACACCTACAGATCCAACAGCAATTTGTGTGACCGACAATTTTTGAATCATACGCACACACACGTGTATATGTACATACACGCACACATACACAGGCACTCACACTCAAGTATACACCTCTTGCCCGTCACAAGTAGACCCAACAAATCTCGTGAGGCCACTCACGCGCGCACACATACACACGCGTACGCACCTCTTGCCTGTCATGCACAGACCCAACAAACCTCGTGCGGCCACTCACACACGTACACATACACATATATACACATGTATACACACATACACACACGCACGCACCTGTTGCCTGTTTGCGCAGATCCAGCGAACCTTGTGATCGGCTATTTTGAAGTCACTGGCATCGACGTACATCCACATGTATACACACATACACATACACACACATACACACACACGCACACATGCCTACGCGCCTGTGGCCTGTCATGCACAGATTTAACAAACCTTGTGATCGGCAACTGTGAAGTCACTGGCTTCAACGTTTACCCACATGTATACACACAAACACACACACACACACACGTACGCGAACGTACCTGTTGCCTGCCAAGCACAGAATTAACAAAACTCGTGATCGGCAACTGTGATGTCACTGGCTTCAACGTTTATCCACATGTATACACACAAACACACACACACACACACACACACACATGCTTACGCACCTGTGGCCTGTCATGCGCAGATCCAAAGAACCTCGTGATCGGCAACTTTGAGGTCACTGGCATCGATACTGTCATCAGCAAGTGAGTAGTGTTGCTAGAGAGGCAGACCGCAGCGTTTGGTTCATGCTGTGTCTCTGTACTTGCTCTGGCAGTTGGTTCATGAACAATGGTAAATTGAAAGGTATTAATTATGCCGTGTAATTGCTCTGGCAGTTGGTTCATGAACAATGGTAAATTGAAAGGTATTAATTATGCTGTGTATTTGCTCTGGCAGTTGGTTCATGAACAATGGTAAATTGAAAGGTATTAATTATGCCGTGTATTTGCTCTGGCAGTTGGTTCATGAACAATGGTAAATTGAAAGGTATTAATTATGCCGTGTATTTGCTCTGGCAATTGGTCCATGAACAATGGTAAATTGAAAGGTAATAAATATGCCGTGTATTTGCTCTGGCAATTGGTCCATGAAAAGTGGTAAGACGAATCAATTTACGCTTGGACTCTGTACTTGTTCTGTAATTGTTCTGGCAGTCAGACCATGAAAAGTTGTTCTGTCCTTGACCATGAAAAGTTGTTCTGTACTTGTTCAATCAGTCAGACCATGACAAGTGATAAACCAAGGACAATGCTTGAAAGGCAGCTTGTTGATCCTCCTCTTCGGAAGAACATGGTCGTTCTCGTGTGTGTTTGTGTGTGTGTGTGTGAGAGAGTGTGTGTGTGTGTGTGTGAGAGAGTGTGTGTGTGTGTGTTGGCCGTATTACTAATCCTGCTCTGAGACAGGCACAAAATAGCGGCATCGCCGATCCCTGCTGATTTCAATATTCCTCTCTTCCGTACAACCAACGATAACTTTTCAGCAACTCGTATTTAACCCTTAGCTCTGAAACAGGGGCAACAGCAGTGGCACCTTCAACCTCTGCTGATCTCGATAGCCCTCTCCTCCGTACAACCAGCGATATCCCCTCTACAGCTCGTACTTGACCCTTTGCTCTGAAACAGGGGCAATAGCAGTGGCACCATCAGCCTCTGCTGATTTAGACAACCCTCTCCTCTGTGTACGGTCACTTTACACCCCCCTATAAGAAAAAAATAGCACCCCCCTGTAATTACTGTGTTCCTGATCCTGCTGTGCAACAGGGACAACAGCAGTGGCATTGTCAACCTCTGCTGATTTAGACAACCCTCTCCTCCGTACAACCAACGATAACCCCCCTACAACTCGTATTTGACCCTCTGCTCTGAAACAGGTACAACAGCAGTGGCACCGTCAACCTCAGGTTTGAAACAGCCTATGATGGCGTCCTGCGCTTCGACAGAGCCGAGGTGCGTAAGCAGGTCAATGACAGTTGCATTCCATCATGCATGGAATAGAGCTCAGCACGTTTGTGCGCACAAGCTGTTGCATATCAAACACAAGCGTGCGTGCTTTCATTCACGTTTCTTATGCGCCAAAGCACCGTGTGATATGCTGCGCTTTGACAGAGCTGAGGTGAGTCACAAGGCCATGCGTTTGTGTTGTGCCGTGCGTGCGTGGTCTTGTGCCGTGCGTGCGTTCGTGGTCTCGTTCACGCCTTGCGTGCTGTTGTGTTATTGCAGTTTATTTACAGAGAGAGATTATTACAGTTTATTTACAGAGAGAGAGAAACAGACCCAGCAGGAAATCCAAAAGACACTGGAACAAAATAACTGCGAGACTGCCTGATTCCTAACACTAACACGTGCATCACAGTGCCTTTGTGATGATCAGCTTTGACACGCTAAGGGACGTGAATAGATCGTGCGTGCACGCATGTGTGTTAACGCACATAAAACTGCACGCGTGTAATCTGTACATAGAACTGCACGCGTGTTATCTGTACATAAAAAAACTGCCCGCGTGTAATCTGTACATAAAACTGCACGCGTTTAATCTGTACATAAAACTGCACGCGTGTTATCTGTGCATAGAACTGCACGCGTGTAATCTGTACATAAAACTGCACGCGTGTAATCTGTACATAGAACTGCACGCGTGTAATCTGTACATTAAAAAAACTGCACGCGTGTAATCTGTACATAAAACTGCACGCGTGTAATCTGTACATAAAATTGCACGCGTGTAATCTGTCCATACAATTGCATGCGTGTTATCTGTACATAAAACTGCACGCGTGTAATCTGTACATAAAACTGCACGCGTGTTATCTGTGCATAAAATTGCATGCGTGTTATCTGTACATAAAACTGCACGCGTGTAATCTGTACATAAAACTGCACGCGTGTAATCTGTACATAAAATTGCACGCGTGTAATCTGTACATAAAATTGCATGCGTGTTATCTGTACATAAAACTGCATGCGTGTTATCTGTACATAAAACTGCACGCGTGTAATCTGTACATAAAATTGCACGCGTGTAATCTGTACATAAAATTGCATGCGTGTTATCTGTACATAAAACTGCACTTGTGTAATCTGTACATAAAACTGCACGCGTGTAATCTGTACATAAAAAAACTGCACGCGTGTAATCTGTACATAAAACTGCACGCGTGTAATCTGTACATAAAAAAAACTGCACGTGTGTAATCTGTGCATAAAACTGCACGCGTGTAATCTGTACATGAAAAACTGCACGCGTGTAATCTGTACATAAAAATTGCACGCGTGTAATCTGTACACGTACCAGCCACGCATTGACGATCCAGCCACGCTCTGTCGTCAAAACCTGTATACACGTACCAACATTGTTGTATCTCTAGGGTTGACCAGAACCATATACATACGAATTGTATACGCTATTTCTGGCAGGGAAGTCACCAAATATACGGTCTTATATGATATATATATATATCGGGGATGTGTCATACGGTCATTTGGGACGTTCAATACGGTAAAATACGGGTTGAATACGGAATACGCGTATAATACCAGAGGGGGCTGACTGAGCCAAAAGAAAGGGTGTTTTTCATATGTGGATTGAGCATGGGCCCCATGACTGGCAAGCTCTAAGCTTGGCACCCAGAGGCCGGCCGTGCTCTGAATTTTTGTTTGCACCTGAGCATGAGGCTTGCCCGTAATGGGGCGCATGCTCTTCGTGGCGTGAACCCCACTTTTTGCCACAAATTGTTCATGCCAACTCACCCACTGCACCAATCTGGAATATTTTTAGTGGTGTAGAATTCTTATTGGAAAAGAATATAAATGAAAGAAAACGGCCGAGTGGTTGGTGTTTGAGAATTTGAGCCATTTTCCCATGGAAATCACCACATTAGGGTTTACATGCACCATGTGTGCTTAATCCAGTCTATCTCAGCACGCAAAGCGAACCACATAAAACTGGGCACACGCTCGGGTAGCTCTCAATTCCAGCTTCACTTCGGTACTAAAAAGGTGTCGATCGGATGAAGTGGCTGTGAGTGGCTGCCTTCTGAATGCAACAATGCACATTTTCAGGCATTTCCTCCGTTAGCCCCCTCTGGTATAATACGACCGTATTGTAAGCAATTTTGGAAGTACCGATTTTTGACCCAAAATGGACCCGATTCGCCCCAAAATCACCCAAGCGTCCCAATTCTTTTCCAATATAATTTAAGTATATTATTCAAAAGCTTGGTAGCTCACGAAGGTCATTGCTGGGGCGTAAACTGCCTAAAAAGGCAAAAAAACGGCAAAAACGGCAAATTTTGCAATCGTATAATACGGTTACGCGTTAAATACGATACGGCGTATTTACGAATACGCCGTATGACACATCCCTGGTATATATATATGGTTGTGGCCAACCCTACATATCTGTGGAACTTACCGACCACGCTTTGACGCACCAGCTACACTTTGTCGTCAGACTCTGTATGCACGTGCCAGCTGCACCAGCTACGCTCTGACGTCGGAATCTGTATACACGTACCAGCTATGACGTATCTGCGTAACGTACCAACCACGCTTTGACGCACCAGCTACACTTTGTCGTTGGAGTATGTATGCACGTATTAGCTACACACTTTGACGTATCTGTGTAACATACCAGGAATAAGTACATGCCTTCACTTACATTGCACTCCCACAGGCCACCGTATCGAATACTGTGCTGCTTCCATGAGTCGTCGCTGTCATTAACGACAAGCACAATCAGAATCAGTGTGTGCACTCAACTTACATTGCACCCCCACAGGCCACCGTATCAAATACTGTGCTGCTGTCCATGAGTCGTCGCTGTCATTAACGACAGACACAATCAGAATCAGTGCGTGCACTCAACTTACGTTGCACCCCCACAGGCCACCGTATCGAATACTGTGCTGCTGTCCATGAGTCGTCGCTGTCATTAACGACAGACACAATCAGAATCAGTGCGTGCACTCAACTTACGTTGCACCCGCACAGGCCACCGTATCGAATACTGTGCTGCTGTCCATGAGTCGTCGCTGTCATTAACGACAAGCACAATCAGAATCAGTGTGTGCACTCAACTTACGTTGCATCCCCACAGGCCACCGTATCGAATACTGAGCTGCTGTCCATGAGTCGTCGCTGTCATTAGCAACGAATGCAACCAGAATCAGTGCGCTCACTCATCTTACACTGTCTTCCCACAGGCGGTGGTGCAGTACACTGTGCTTGAGGAGCGCATTAAGAACCTCAAGCCCCCCAACACCACTACGAACGGTACCAGCAGCAACACCACCACAACAGAGGGCGGTGCAGCTGGAGAGGGAGAGGCAGGTGCGTGTTTGCGTTTGTGTGTATGTGTGTGTGTGTGTGTGTGTGTGAGAGAGAGAGAGAGAGAGAGAGAGAGAGAGAGAGAGAAAGAGAGAGAGAGAGATAGAGAGAGAGAGATAGAGAGAGAGAGTGTGTGTGCTTGTGAGACTGAAAAAGACTAAGTGAATGTGTGTTTGCTATTGTAAATGCTTGCAGGTAAAACGGATGTAGGAAGTGGAGTAGGCACGGGATTGTGTCCGTCGTATACAGGCGTGTGTGTGTGTGTGTGTGTGTGTGTGTGTGTGTGTGTGTGTGTGTGTGTGTGTGTGTGTGTGTGTGTGTGTGTGTGTGTGTGTTTGCGCGCGCTTGCAGGTAGTGAGGGTGAAGAACATGAAAAAGCCCGTGAGTGTTTGTGTATCTGTTTGTAACGACAGGCGTGTGTGTATGTGTGTGGGTGTGTCTGTGTGTGTGTCTCTGTGTGTGTGTGTCTGTGTGTCTGTGTGTCTGTGTGTGTGTGTGTGTCTCTGTGTGTGTGTGTCTGTGTGTCTGTGTGTGTGTGTGTGTGTGTGTGTGTGTGCTTGCAGAGAGTGTGGGCGCAGGAGTTGGAGAGGGCACCGGATGTGTGTATTTGTGTGTGCAGTATATACATGTGTGTGTGTGTGTGCTTGCAGGAAACGAGGGCGCAGGAGGTGAAGAGGGCACCAGATGTGTGTATTTGTGTGTTCAGATTATACATATATATGTGTGTGTGTGTGCTTGCAGGGAACGAGGGCGCAGGAGGTGGAGAGGGCGCTGATGGAGCTGCAGAGGAAGCAGCTGCAGAGGACAAGGCAGATGAGGTAGGCTGTGTCAATCTGCGTGCGTGCGTACGCGTGTGTGTGTGTGTGTGCGTGTGTGTGTGTGTGAGAGAGAGAGTGAGTGAGTGAGCGAATTGTGCCTTGCAAACGTAACACAGAAGGTTTTGAGCAAGTCCAAACCCAGAGGTTTCAACAATGCATGACGTACTCTTGCACCTGCCCTGTCAGCAAAGTGCTGCATAATGTAGACGTCCGAGTTTATTCGCACAATGCCTAGCACCTGCCTTACTTCTTCAATTTCGACGCCTCTAGTTCTGCCTCTCTCATTGTTTCCTTGTTTGTGTTGTGCAGGAAGAAAACGGGAATGTAGAAGAGGGGGGGCCCAACAGTAAGGGGGAAGCGGAGGGCGAGGACGCTCCAGATGGCAAGGAGGTGTGCGCGTGTGCGTGTGTACGTGTGCGTGTGTGTGTATATGTGTGTGTAGCAAAATAAGTAATGTTATTGTATCCGTCAGCTGTCTTTTTCAACAGAATGGAAGCCTTGGTGTCGAGCATCATAAGGCTGTGCATTGACTCCATTTGGAAGCCTCGGTGTCAAGCATCATGAGGCTCCCAAGTTAAACCACTGCACAGGCGCAGGATTAATGCCACTTTAAGGTACCACAGACAGAGGCCTTGCGCAAGACCTGTTGTCCCCCTCGTGAGCATGAGTACATATGTTGTCAATGACGCAGCTGACCAGAGAAGGAACTTGGGGTGCAAACGAGCCCTGACGCATTTGGCACTACCATGTGACTTTCTCAGAATCATTTCTCTCTTTGTACCACTTGCGTTTCACATTAATGTGTTCAAACGCAAAAGGGCCTCAACGCCTCTGGCAGTGCCACTCCGCCCAACGCCAGCAAACACCATAATTTTTCAACATCTCTCTCTCTCTCTCTCTCTCTCTCTCTCTCTCTCTCCCCCTCTCTCTCTCTCTCTCTCTCTCTCTCTCTCTCTCTCTCTCTCTCTCTCTCTCTCTCTCCCTTTGTTCCACTTCCGTTTCACCATTGTGTGTTTAGGCGCAAAAGGGCCCGGACGCCTCCGGCAATGCCATTCCACCCAACGCTAACAATGTCCGTGCTTTTCTCAATATCTCTTTGTTCCCCTTCTGTATCACGTTTGTGTGTTCAGGCGCAAAAGGGCCCCGACGCCTCCGGCAGTGCCACTCCACCCAACGCCACCTCCGATGCTGAGAAGGGCATCGAGCGCATCATGGTGCCACGAAAGAAAACTGCCAAGGTATGTGTGGGATGCTGAAAAGGGCATCAAACGCATCATGGTGCCACGAAAGAAAACTGCCAAGGTATGTGTGGGATGCTGAAAAGGGCATCGAGCGCATCATGGTGTCACGAAGGAAAACTGCCAAGGTATGTGTGGGATGCTGAGAAAAGCATTGAACGCATCATGGTGTCACGAAAGAAAACTGCCAAGGTATGTATGGGATGCAAGCGCGTCCAAGGTGTGTAGAAGATGCACGCACGTGCATGATACGCGCGGGCTGCATGCCCGGTCACACGCATGAGCACGCGCATGAGCACACGCATGAGCACACGCATGAGACGTGCGGCCTGCATGCCCGGTCACACGCATGGAAGCAGGCATGAAAGTTAGCGGCATGGACAAAGGTAGGACGTGCAGGGTTGGTCAGGATCATACGTATGCGTATACGACCGATATTTGATGGAATTCCTGCAAAAAATGTTTTTATACACCGTATATGTATGGTTATGGCCAACCCTGCATGTACGGTGTGTGGTACTAAAATTTGAGCAGGGAGGCCATCAGGTACACACACACACACACACACACCACACACTCACACCACACACTCACACCACACACTCACACCACACACTCACCACACACTCACACTCACATGTGGTGCTTACACAGGGTCTGTGTGTGAACGCAGTAATTGTATGTGCACACAGAAAGTCTCCACATATACAGTCGTACTGTATTTGTATTTGTCCATGATTCTGGCCAACCCGACATAACTACCATTATGTGGTGCGGGAATTATGCGGTGCGGGAAGCTGAGTGCTGCGGCACACAAAATGTGTATGAGCAGTGCTTTCTATGGGCTATGCGCAGCTTTACGCTGACCAAATCCCTGACTCGTAGCAGTGTGTGGTAAAAATAATAAATACTGTGTGGTTAAAATACTGTGGTGCTCACGCGTACATTTGGATCATGGTGTATGAGGGGAATTAATTGCCGTGGTACCCAAACTATGTGCGTGGGAGAACAAAGCGTGGTATGCTTGCATGTACGTGTATGGTATGCTTGCATGCACATGTGTAGGGTCGGCCAGAACCGTATTTATATACCATATATGACCATATATTTGGTGATTTCCCTGCCAAAAATACCTTATATACACCGGCCAAAATGTGCCAGCATGTGCATGTACTCAGCTTGTTTGGTGGTTGCGCAGACACAGAGGTCTTCTTATGCAATAACTTATAATGTTTGTTGGCAATATTATTTAAGTATGATGAATAATATTAATAAAGATGTGCGCAATGACACGTAATTGAATCATGTGATATGCACTAAAGATCAGGCCAGAGAACGGCACATGCTTCAGGTGTGATTTAGCAATGCATGCACGCATGAGTATTAGTGGTGTTGACACACACACACATGTACGCACACACGTATAAATTTTGTGCTTTTGCAGTGACGCATGTACACGTTGATAAACAGCACACACACACACACACACACACACACACACACACACACACACACACACACACACGCACACACACACACACGTACACGTACACACACACGTACACACGCACGTACACACACGCACACACACACACAAGCACACACAATGACACACACATGTGTTATTACCAGGTGCGCCTCAACATCACCAGCTCTTGGGCGCACCCCTCCTTATCTGGAGAGGCCCTGACAAAAGCGCGTGCTGCTGTGTCCTCTTGGTAAGATAGCAGCATGCGTTTGCGTGTGTTGTGTGTGTGCCTTTGTGTGCTTTTTGCGTGTGTGTGTGTGTGTGTGTGTAAATTATATAATTACGGCAGAGCTTCAAAGAAAGTAATGGATACGGAATGGTGGTCGTCCACACGCATACCCTCCCCACCTTCCCCGGTCAAAGACTGCCAACACCATAAGTTGCCCATATTTCCCCAGCCAATTCACCATTTTGGGACCTGAACTTGCGTTGGATAGTCAAATCTTTTCTCTTCGTCCCTACAAATAAAGCAAGCAAAAAGTGAGGTTGAAAATTGGGGCCATAAATGCTCCGGCCAAACTTGCTGCATGTCCCGTTTAAAGGTTTCATTAATATCCAACCAGGCCACCAAGTGGCTTTATTTTAATTCACCCATTCTAGGTTCACGAAAACTTTGGAAACTAAATAATATTATTTGGCCAAAAAACGAAAATGCTTATTAATTTCCGGAGCTTTCCCGAACTGAATTCAAAGCGAAAAATAATGATTTCTAGTGGTTTTAAGGGCACATTTAAAAATGGCTTCCCATTGTGCCAGTGTAAACCCCTGGCCCTGTTATCGGAGCCCCATTCCCCTGCTGAGGGGCTGCTCAGAGGCCATGAGAAGCTGCAGAGGGAGAGGCAGCTCAGGAGCTGGCAGAGGAAGCAAGAGGCCTGCAAGGGGCGAGGCTGTGATGAAGAGACCCGTGGGGCGTCCATGCATGCTGCTCCAGGAACAAGCCTCCTCCTCTTACAGGCCCTTCAGGCCCTTCCTTTGGGGCATCCACACAGAGTCAGTGTAGATGGCAAGTGGGTATGAGAGGGTTGCTTCTCGATTGAGGGAAGCACACGTGCAAGCACTCAGCTGTGGTTCTCCCCATGCAGCCAATGGGCAGTCTGCCCATTAGCCTGCACAGCAGCACCATCATCATCATCATCAGCAGCAGCAGCCAACAGTGGGGGGCTCGAATTCACAAATAAATTCCCGACAGAGCCTGCCCGAATTGGATTTGAACTCATAAACAATTCCCAGACCCTTCACGAACTAAATTCTAAAATTTATTGATTGTTAAAATGTATGGTCCCGAAGTGATTGTGAACCTACGGTATGTTCTGCTTGCAAAACTCTGGGAGCAAAAAACCTGATCCTCATTGACGCCTCCATGGCCTGATGAGGACGACATTCCCTTTGCTGTGCTTGCACATCTTGCACATCTTGCACATCTTGCACATCTTGCACATCTTGCACATCTTGCACATCGACTCGCTCAGGCGCCAGTGACACATGTACACGTTAATAAAAAGCACACACACACACAGACACACTCACTCACTCATCCTCTGGCAGCGTCGTTCCTACTGGCGCCTGAGCGAGTA
>Ga0307960_1001888_pt1 | contig 12323 bp, 9 predicted proteins | sample OrgLakmetagen542_FD_201832 | JGI IMG/M metagenome (GOLD analysis project Ga0307960, IMG submission 201832) | Saline water microbial communities from Organic Lake, Antarctica - #542 | ecosystem: Environmental > Aquatic > Non-marine Saline and Alkaline > Saline | place: Antarctica: Organic Lake... | reverse complement strand
AACAATACCACTCTAATTTGCACTCCTTTATATTTGGGCATTCCCAATACAGAGTGCATACATTCCCAAGACAGAATGCATACATTCTTAAGAGTTATTTCTTTAGTTTATCCTAACAACGGAAGCTTTCACATCAAAACGGCAGGGGGCATTTTTTCGACCATCACCCGTGGCGGCGACAAATCTACCAAAGAAAATGAAGAGGAGGGTGGCAGTGAGAAGAGAAGGCAGCTGCTGCAACCTAGGATGCCAGACCTGCCAGATCCTGATCAAGTGGAGGAAGATGCACCCGACAACATAAATGTGCCAGGTGTGTGTGAGTGAGTGTGTGTGTGCACGTTTGTGTGTAATACATGTGCGTGTTTTTGTTTGCGTGTATGCCTTTGTGTGTGAAGTGTGTGTGCGTGTCAATAATTAAGCAAATTTAAATTGATATTTAATCATATTAATCCAACATTTGAAGCAGAAGTTGGAGTAGACAAGCAGGGGAGCAAACAGTTTTGTGTGAACTTTTATCCAATTCAAATTTCATTTAATGGTAAGTGGATACTTTCCCTAAATTAATGTGGGGAGTGGTTTTTCACTGCCTGGGTGGTTTTCTTTCTCTTTATTTAATAGCGCCATGTACTGTTATCAAGGTGGTGCAGACAAATCCATGCAGAAAGGTCCTGATGGTTCTGGAATCGTCTCGCCCTGTAACAGCAAATACACTCCTCACATTTTTAACAACTCTTTTCTACGAAGCCCAGCAGCCAATTTTCCCTAATGGCTTAATCTGTGATATTTGTACTAACCAATGGAATATGCCTGGACATGTCATACGTTTGGGCCATCAATCCGTGGCACATTTTGTAATAACACGCATAACACGTAACATAACAGTACAGCACAGATAGATATGAAATGAGTAGATAATGCTCAAGTCTTGTCCAGCATAGCCTCCTTTGTCTTGGGTCAGACTCATCATGTCTTGGTTCAGACTCACGGTAAACATCTGGCTCCGAGGAACATCTTGATGAGCGCTTTTGCTGCCTGCATGTTTCTTACTCGCGTCCACAGCATACATCTTTGCACTTTATGCATCTCTCCACAGGCTGGTACTCCCGCAAAACAGACCGGAAGACTGGTGAGACTACGATCAAAGTGGGGCCTGGTGAGTCTTGAAAGCATAAGTACAAAAATTGAGCAGTCACTATGGGAAAGGACCAAAAACAGGAAGAACTATAGTGTTGAGATGTGCACCTTCCAACTGATGCACAGAGCATGAGTTTGGAGGGTAAGGGGGTCTTATTTTGCGATGTATAAGAGTTGGAGGTTGAGCTCCTTTATATTTGCCCGTGCAATCCCAAGGCAGAGCACCTTGAAGCATAACTAATTGGACGGTTTAACCAGAAATGGAAGCTTTCACTTTTTTAAAACGGCAGGGGGCATTTTTTCGACCATCACCCGTGGCGGCAGCAAATCCAGCAACGGCACCAAGGAGAACAAAGAGGATGGTAGTTATGAGGAGAAAGAAGAGGGTGATGACAAGAAAGAGGAGGGTGGTGACGAGACAGAGGAGGATAGCGGTGAAAAAAGAAGGCAGCTGCTGCAACCCAGGCTGCCTTCGAACCTGCCAGATCCTGAGCAAGTGGAGGAAGATGTGCCTGACAACGTGAATGTGCCAGGTATGCTCAGTTTCTTCAGAACGCACCCATCCTGGTTCAAAAAAAAGTCTAGAACTCTTATATGTTTGCAAGGAAAGTATTACATGCAGCTGTACTCCGACCCTTTATTACCTCTTTATTACCTTGGTTTCACTCGTCACGAAATGCTTTATGTCTATCACCCATTGGTTTCACCGCCTTGCATGTACTGGATCTTGATGTTTGTCTCCATTGCTGGTCGTGCGTTACAGGCTGGTACTCAAAAGAGACAGACCCAGAAACAGGAAAGGTTGAGACCTCTGTTGGGCCAGGTGAGCACAGCATTGTACTCATGACAAACATAGAACAAGCAGATTTGGAGAAAGAAAAAATAATACTCTCTTTTGAAGTAGTTCAAGCTTCCCAAGTCGCCTGTCTAAACCACGGGCCTTGCTGTGCGTTTCAGTGGCTGTTAAGTCCACCTCTGTAAGAGCTTCTTTTAACATGAAAGAGACCTAATTGAGATTGATGGCTTCTGCAAGGACGCTAAAGGTTTCAGATCCTCATTTACTTTTGCACCCAGGTGGCATTTTTGGAAGCAGCACACGTGACAGGGACGAAGCAGAGAGCAACAAGGGCAAAGAACAAGAAGAAGAATCAGATGATGAAGATGGAAGTGGAAGGAGGAGGTCCTTGTTACAGAGAGATGGCCCCACGCCCCCTGAACTGCCGGAACTGCCGGATGACATGCCCAATGACGTCACAGTGCCCGGTTGGTTTTGGCATGCCTAGTTGTACCGACCTGCCAGTTTGGCATGCCAATGAATTTACGTTGTTAGTTCGTTTGGGGCAGTTCTATTTAAACGTAATGCTTGGAAGTTGTTGCAGACATGGCCAACAGTGCCTAGTTTTGGTGTTGTTCTATTTGAGCTCAGGCAGTGCTTGAAGTTGAAGCGAACATGGTCAAAGGAGATGGAAGCAACATGCACTCTGGGCATCCTGTTCAAGAGCGGTGCTTGGCACTAAAAACATATCCATCCAACGAATATTGCAAACACAGTGCAGGGAAGATCTAAAATAACTCAAATATTGCACCAATAATGTAATCACTCGGTGCAGCAAAGCTCTGCCGAAAATAATACAATGTCCCACAGCGTAATGGTTCGAATGGCATAAGCTGATATTTGAAATATCTGCGGCCGCAGATCTCAAACTTTGCCACACACTTACACACACTCTATCTCGCCAAACAATCTGCACGCAGGCTGGTACTCACGCACCACAGACCCTGAGACCGGCAAGACAAAAATCCGTGTGGGAAACAGGTGGGCAAGGAGGGATGCTGTTGCTCTTCTACAAACCCGAAGTATGTCAGTGATCAGATACAACTTGCCATGGTGACCCAACCTTACTCAGAATCCGCTCGCTGGCATGTGTCTTTGTGTGATTACTTCATGGAGATGCTGTTCTAGTACCTACTGTTTTGCAGGTGGTTCCCTAACCCATGCCGGTAGTACTAACACAATCTGCGTTCCTCTTCCTTGTTTTCTTCTTTGCAGGTGGCTCCCTATCGTGGAACTGACCCGAGATGATTCCACCAAAGAAGATGGGGAGCAGCGCAACTCCACCAAAGAAAATGGGGAGCAGCGCTCTGGTGGGCCTCAGCCAGGCGGGTTGGAAACGCTGGATGTAGGCCCGTTTGGTAGCATTCTGAGTCTAGTCAACACAGGAAACGAGAGGGATGTCAATGTTCTAGGTGGCTGGGGGCGTTGATATCACTAGCAAAAACAAAAGTACAACAAAGAACAACCACGCTCCGAATAGGAGGGCTTGTACTTGTGTGTGGATGATAGTCCCTCGAATGAGCAGAGAGTGGTTTTTGTGGATCTGATTGTGCATTTTAGGGTGAATCTGTTGTGTCCTGCACGCAGAAATTCCCTTTGCCAATAGTCCAAGTGATGAATAATCTCAAGACCTCATTTGCAGAAACGACGTGCTTCCTAGTTGTGATTGCAAGGCTTGATTTTGATGGATTTTTCCGGGTTTGTTGTGTAACCTAAAACCCTTGGCACATCGTGCACTCAATACCCTTGGCACCCTTTCACTGATGTTTATGCACCATGCTACACGCAAAAAAAATGGAGTGAGCAAATATGAAAGTTGTAGGGAGGGAAGGAAGAAACAAAGCGTGAGCATACCCAAATTCTTTAAAACCCAAAGATCACTGTCAGACTCTATCAAGGATGGAAAAGGCCCGCCAAAAAGCGCTTTGGAAGAATGTGCGACAGTAGGGAGCTTGTCGCTTTCCTAAATAAAAAAACGCCAAAGACTCCAGCCAAACAAGTTTCCTTAGTCTTAAGCTTCATTTCCACGCATTATTGGAATCTTTTAGCTCTTTATTAGTTCTTTTCCATTTGCATCGTGAGATGCAGTAGGCGGGGGATAATTCCAAGTCATTAGCACAAAAGAGGGAAGGAAGGAAGAAAGGTAAAGGGGGAGGAAAACGTAGTGATTGCGAGATGTGAATACTTGAACACACAACGTCCCAGATGCCAACCGGCCAGAACCATGCCGTGAACCATGAACGCTGGAGCATGATGCCATATGAGGAAGAGCGTCAGGGAAGCGTAGTAAAGGCAGTAGCTGACACCAAAAAACAAATTTCGCGCGACGCACGCCCCAATCTCCAAATACATAGAATGATATCAGGGGCATTAATCACAGCTTCGGCCAACAGCCACGCGAAGAAGTGGAACAGGACAGAGAAATCTGCAAGGAAGGCCAGAGTGGCCATGAAAAAGGAGAGCACAGGATTCCGACCCCTACTGGACCTCAAGGGTTAAGTTAAATTAAGCTTCAGTTAAGAGCAAGTTGTGAGGACAAGGAAATAAAAAGATGGAGAAACAACAGAGAAACATAGATATATATACTATATAAAGCAAGAGTGATAAAGTGCATATCACATATCACTTTTGCTGCACTGCAAGAACTGGAGTTCATGTGTTTCACACTGTTTCACACTGTGTCACTCAGCAGCTCCATAGCACGGAGATCTTGTAGTTTATTATGTGGTCTCCTTAGTCAAGATCTATAGTTTTCTCAGGATCAGCCTTATTGGCACTCACTGTACGTACTTTACCTTTCTCAAGTGGCTACTTTAGTGTGTTATGCGGTGTGCGCAGATAAAACAATGCCTGTTCACCCTCGTTTATTTGTACGTTCTGTAAGAATGTTACGGTATGTACAAGTATGATGAATACTTGTTTTCACTTTCCTCACAAAGCTTGACAATTTTTTGCAGGAAGGGCAGCGATGGCAGCGATGGCAGCCTTGATGTACCGCGACCAACATGGCATGCAAAATAAAACGCAAAAATTGTATTTTGAAAGTAAATTGAACTGGAAATTACGACGACTATTGGGCACGCATCCATCATCCGTCACACGGGTTTGAGTTTTAAATAAAATGCACGTTCTGTTTCCGTTGCTGTTCGCCTGCTCGGTTCTGGCCATCAGGGAAGATCAGCAAGTAGCGGCAAATTTGGCAGCTTCCATTCAGACCGCGTTTTCTCAAGTAAGCTCATAACACAAGGAACGTTACATTGCTGTTGCAAGCCAGTTGCAAGCTAACGCGTGCTTGTACCCATAACAAAAGCAGGAGGTATTTGAAGGGGCTTGGTCCCTGCCTTTTTACGCCCACGCTTGTGCTCAGCATGCTCTGCCTGAACTTGGAGATGAAGGCAGCGGGCTAACCTTCAACGGAGACACACAGACTTTCTGGGCAGGTGGTACAGGCAGAGAATGTGTTATCTGGAAATAGTAGCTGTTCTCCAAGAATGAGGCATGGTGAACAGATGGAAGGCCTAAGCTTCTGGTGCCTGTTGCGAATTACAAAGCAAAGCCAGTAGTCACACATAACAAGCTTCTTGCCGCCTGGTACCGCTTTTATTCGTTGCAGTCTCAAGCGATCCGGTGCCGTCACTCCATGAGCTGTCTTATCCTCCAGAGCTACGGCATCTAAGATCGATGGCGCTTGACCATGATCTGGTGCCAGACCCTGAAGGTGACGGTATTGGTGGTAGCACATCTGCAGGGCGTCATTTTTTGGCAGCGTGCATGCATACAAAAAAGTGCGTAGTCTGGACCCGATGTTGGCACACAGCAAAAGTGGAAATCTGCCAACAAAAATGGGGTCGAAAGGATGCCTACCACTTGCCTCTTGTTATGGACTTGTGGTTGTGTAATAAAGACGTTCAACACCGACTGGACTTGTGGTAGTGTAATAAAGACGTTCAACACCGACTGGCCTCGTGTGTCGCGCTGCAATACATTCACATGCCTGAACTCATAAACACACAATCATACGTATACACTCAAAATAAACCTATTCCAGAAGCAGCATGGGTCAACGACTAGAGAAGAAAGAAAAAGAACGCAGATAGTGTAAACACTGCTGGCATGGGTTAGGAAGGACGTTGCTTTGTGTCCTGCACCACCCAATGGATGCAGAGACCCACAACATCCCTCCTCAATGACTGATATACAACAACAAGCACACATACGCATGCGCCCGTACATATGCACGCACACTCGGCTGCACATACACACCTGGCTTTCAGGCGTGGCATGGGTCGGAGGAGGGCATCTCGTTGTGGTGTGTGAGGAAACCGGAAACATAGTGCTGGTAGACGTTGGTGCTGCTACGGCACCGACAGCTGAAGGAGACATGTGGGCTGCTCCTCAGGTGTGTAATTTTTTAATTAATGCAATAACCCCTTGTGTACGCATGAACACTGCAGATACAAGCATGTGTGCTCTTGCGGAGTATGCGTGAGTTTGTATGTACGGATTTATAGTGGAAGATGGCTGCTTGAGGGGCTGCCTGTGCTCGAAGCTTGGCTTACAGTAAGATAGAGTTCTTGGTGCATCATTTCCAAACAAAAAAGACCACACAGGTTTGCCTGGTTGCTTGTGCAGAATACTGCACCGGCTTGACGAAAACCGTAGCATTACCTGACACGCGCTCGTCACATGCACGCAGACCTCACACTTAAATCAATGCGCAACCCTAACACCTCTGCTCGTTTGTTCTTTTCATCTTGTGCATGCAGAGACCGGTCATCAACCTTGGAGATGTGAAGCACAAGAAAAACGATTTCCTGGAGGGCTCGACATTTGACTTCAGGTGCGGGTTGGGATGAAGCTCTTACACACATGCACCCACACATACACACGCACACGCACACTCATGGAGCAGTGTTCAATTTGCATCAGCATTCCGCAATTGTGGTCCAAAATTTGTGTTCACCCCAACCAACTGTAGCACCAGAATGCTGGCATGCGCCGCCCTCACTTTATTTAGAGCTTGTAAGAATACAGGTGTGCAGGAAATAAGCTGAATCAACCAAACAGTTGCGCTCACCTCCCAATGGCCTTGTTCTGGTCCAGGCCAAAAAAGTGAAAGGAAAAAATAAAGAGAAGTATGCCAGAAGTGCTCACGATGTAAGCATGATTTCACTTTCCGGAAGTATGCCAGAAGTGCGCACTTCTGGCATACTTCTCACACGGAAGTTTCCAGAAAGTATACTGGCTTTCCGGAAGTATGCCAGAAGTGCGCACTTCTGGCATACTTCTCACGGAAGTTTCCAGAAAGTATGCCAGAAGTGCTCACGATGTAAGCATGATTTCACTTTCCAGTTCCCAACTGATTCAACCCCTTTTGTATCTCTACTTTTGTTTGCTTGTTTATTAATATATGTGAGTGACTTTGTTAATAATGTAAGGGAAATCTATCCCCCTTGATTAATGTAACTCCCTTGGCATTAAACTCAATTGCATTCAGATCCTATTCACTCCTCGTGGCACCAGTGCAAACCCATTGTCTATTCTACATCAAACTTAGATACCAGTCACTGCTTGTGGCACAAGAGCGCAAACCTATTTACTGTTCTCAATTGAACTCGGATCCCAGCCACTTCTTCTGGCACAAGAGCGCAAACCTATTTGCCTATTTACTATTATCAATTGAACCCAGATCCCAGTCACTTTGTATGGCACAAAAGCGTTAAACTTATTACTCTTCTCTATAAAAAAATCCAGGACTCAGTCACTTCTTGTAGCACAAGAGCGCAAACCCAAGCAGCTGCTGCGAGTAGGACTGGAAAGTCAAACGTGGGAGGTAGGTGTAGATAATTAACTTGGGGAGGCTAGTGTGCAAGATAGCAGATTGAAAGCCCTAATGATGCTGTTCTTACAGTTTAAACCTCACCCCAAAATTTATGCTAATCTGTCCTAATTAATGCCGGTGTGTTTGCACTGTCTGCATCCTTTTCCATTTCCTTTCCTCAATCAGCATAAAAAGCTCAGTGCTGATAGCGCTACCAGTGCACAAAGTGTGACCCTTGATGATAATAAAATGCAGCAAATTAGAATTTGCGCTCTTCACTTAGATGCTAATATGTGTAAAGAAGCAATGACACAAAAAATCCCTGTTCAGCACACGCCTGTGACCTTGTAGGTGCTGTTTTCCCTAGAAGATCCGGAGCCCCTAATTGAAGCTGCATCATCAGAAGAAAAAAAGAGTGATGATGAAGAGAAGGAGGAAGCAGCTTTAGAGGAGGAGGATGAGGAAAAAAAGAGCAAGAAAAAGGACAAGAAAAAGGGGAGCGGTCATCCTGCAGATGAGCTGTTGGACGATATTTCCGCGATGGACATAGCACCGGATGGCAGCATAATCCTTCTGTCACAGGTGATAAGAGTTGATCACTGGCATGGATCACTGCACTATTATAACAAAATATTGGGTTCACTTTGGCGCTATCTAGATAAATGTGCACACAAGGCAGGGAAGACACTCAAAGCTGCAGCTAGGGCGCGTGACGAAAAAATTTCACCAAATAAAATCGGTTCATACGCATAAAAATTTACGCTGCTGCATCATCCTCCAGGCGAGCAACAAGCTGGCTAAGCTGGATCCCCAAGGGCGCTTGCTAGAAAGTGCCGATGTCCAGCTGGGCTGGCCTGAGGTGTGTGTGTGTGTGTGTTTTTCCAGTGTGTACCAACCAGGGACTCTGTACACTTACTAGTACGTGATTTATAAACTCTTCCACTTTGCCACTGCCATCGTATCCTATCCTATACTTGTGTGAAACTTGAATGAAATGCACTTATGTGAAATGCATTTTTGTGAAATGAATGACCTTTTCACTGTGAGAAAACCACGATCTCCTCAGGGTCTGGCGTTTACACCTGACGGCAAGTTCCTGGTGATTCTCTCTGAAGGGGCCAAAAAAAGCCTACCGAGCGAAATAATTTCTTATACAATCAACCCCGCGTTCTGTAATCAATAATCAATTAGGCTTTCAGGTCAAAGCCTGCAGTTTTATTTTCACCTACTGTTGTCTTAAAGGAAGGGTTTCTGTTGTCAAAAGGACACCATTCTCAGCTATTGGGAAAATTCTGCACTTGCCGGAAAAAATAAGGGATTGCGTAGTCAGGATGTTGGAATGTGCATGTCTTTTCAAACCTGATTTGTGCATGTGCTATCAAGCTTTATACCCTTGGTCAGGAATGCACTTGATTGCAGCAGCTTTAGTCACAAATTCTGATTAAGGTCACCTAGAACCATTTAGAGATGCGCAGGTATTCAGCTATTTATCAAGAACTCTGCTTTAGCAGCAATTTTCATAAACCATATCATATGGCAAATGTGCCTAAAATAACGGAAAATAATTTGTCCTATTTCTGAATATGGATTCTGCGGTCAGGTTGTCAGGCAAATTTATGTTGACTTGATTATCAACAATATCTTTGCCACCCTTTTTACAGATCCGTTTTCTTTTTGTTATTGCAGAGAGTTTTTATTCAGTGGCTTCTCTAGGCATTTGTAAATGCATGTGTTACAGTCTAAAAGTTTTGCCTTCTTCAGATTTTGCGCCAAATACTTTCACAAAAAAAATCTTTGCCTTCAAAAACAGGTTAGATAATATTTGCACGCTGCCTGGCCAACTACTGGCGTAAATATGAAGGGGAAAAAAGAAATAAACGACACAGGTAATGTAAAACACCATCGGCAAAGATCAGGATTGTTTTTTTGTGTTCTGCAACCCAATGAATGTAGAGACACACAACATCCCACCTGGAGAATAAAAGAGGGATCAGGTGGCTGGGAAACAGAAGCTTGCACAACATCAGGAGTTTTGCTTATATATTCTGGGGAGCTCACTGTCTTGTCTGTATGACTTTTGTTGCAAATTTAATTAAATTTAGGCTTTTTTGGTTTGCAGGTGATTGTACATGCATGGTCGTGCAAAGCTGGTTGTTGGTGTTTAGGCATTCCATGATTGCTCTTGTTCTCTTGGCTTGCCTAAATGATATGTATATTGGTCCTGCAGTACGCTTACTAGTATGCGTGTGGGGCTGGTTTTTGTTGGATGTAGTGCTTGGTCGCGGCGCTCAGAGATGTTTTTCCATGTCCAGGTGGCAAAGCACCTAGTGTGTTGTTGCTTGAGTCCAATGAAGTAATCTAGGCAATATTGGTGGTAATACTTTTCTCTCCAGATATATGCAGGTTTCCTTGTCCTTACAGCTGAGCAGTCGTTTGGCTACATTTTCTGCCTTGTAGGATCAAAAGCTTTCGTTCACCAGGGCTGTTAGTCTATTTAAAGCAACTAATCGTTTTTCTTTCTTGCTTCCATTTTGCTTCCATATACCCTTTTCATTTCTGTGCCATTCATCATGTGCATGCCATTTTGTTCTGCGAGTTCATGCAGGGTGTATGCTGAGTGCCATGAGGGTGTTATGACTTGCACTAGCTTGAAGACTGAAGAAGAGAGATTCATCTAGGAAAACATAACTGGTGAAAGCTTAATTTTTTATTGAGAAAGGGCGTGTATGGTGCCTTTAACCAGCTGGCGCACTTGGCTTATACGTATGTGAATGAGATGTCCGCACGTTTTACTGAGCTGAATCTATATGTAGCAAGGTGACTGAGATCCTAGTGTCCTGTTTGCGAGCTGTGTCAGAACGCATGTCTCCTGTTCCAGCATAGCGGATGATCGAGAGCCGATTAGCACAAAGTGTGAGGTGCTAACTTTCAAGGAGCAAAAGTCTCAGCCACGTAGAACCGTCCTTCCACTACAGGCACATGGCGCACAGCTAGTGATAACCTGCCGTGTCTTGAATTTGTAGCGTAAAGGCAATTGAATAATTAGAGCAATTTTTAGATCGGCTATAATATTCAAAATCAGCCACAAATGGGGAGCCCATGCCAAAGTTATGCAAGTCCTCCTTGAGCATGGCTTTAGGGAAAGACCTAGATAGATTATATTTTTCGACTGACACGAGCAATTATTTCCAAGCCGGGTATGATGACATCATGGGTTTGCCTAGATGAACATATGATAAGCACAAGCCCTCCTTCCTTCCTTTTAGATATGTTGTCAAATGAATGTGTTGATGCTTCCAGTTTCAATTCACTTTTGTTCCAAAGGAACATGGAGTAGCAGGAGTATACAGGTTGTTCCGAAGGAACGATTTGAGTATAGGTCGCGATTGTTCCAAAAGAACAATGAGGAGTTGAAGTATACTTGTTGTTCCAAAGGAACAAGGTAGTAGAAGTATGTAGAAAATGTTCCAATAGAACGCAAGAGGGGTTAGGTACCCTTAATAAAAGGCTAGGTCAGGTCAGGCACAGCCTGACCTCATTCTATAGCTCTCTAGGTCAGGCACAACCTGACCTTACTCTCTAGGCTAGGTCAGGTCAGGCCCCCCTCACGGGACATCACTTGGTGAGCTGTGCATCCAAGGTACGCAAAAGGCTCATGTAAAGGAATAAATTGTGGCTTGCCCTTGGACGACGAAAATATTTCTGAGCTGTTCGTTTTTGTATTTGTTTTTGTTTCCTGTACAAATAGGCAAATACCTGGTGCACAAACGATGACATTGGGCAAACATCAACCATTTTCTTTCAAGAGCGCAAATGTTGTGCTGCATCCTTTGCGGACCCTAGTTAGCAAATCACGGGTAATCATCTTCAGTCTTCAACAACCTATTCTAGAAGGACGCGCCTACTTGTTCCTCTCGCCAGCCGCCTGCAAAAATCCACATATGAACATATGAACAACACTATTGCAAAGACATTCGGGCAGCATTACATATTTCATATGACGTATGACATAAGATACATGGTTGCAAGCTCCAAAGAGATGTGATCAAATACAGTGCTGGACGGGTAAACAATGTTATGGCTTTAAGTCTGAGAAGAGCGTAAGCCTTGAGTCCAAGGCAGGAAGGCAATTGACCTAGAGTAGTCAGGCAGGTATGTGGCATTCTCAATTGCTGTATTCGCGTGAATACAACAACCATAGTCGCGATCGGAAGGGTGAATGTGGCGGGAGTTTTCCTTTCTACAGCAATCAAAGAGTACTTTAACCTTCTGTTCATGATCAAAAGATCGTTGACTTATCCCTCCTTGTGCACAGCATGCGAGAAGAAATTACGAACGATACCTGAGCGCGGCTGGCAAAGCCACCACTCTTAACCCCTCCGGTCCCGCCCGCCCGGGCTTCTGCCGCCTGGATGCGGGAGGCATCGCTGGAGGTCATGGGAGTTTTTTTGCCTGCGGAGGACCCTCCTCCTGCTCCTCCTTTAGCCGCCCCCCCTCCACCTCTAGCCGCCCCCCCTCCTCCTTTAGCCGCCC
>Ga0307960_1001885_pt1 | contig 12328 bp, 16 predicted proteins | sample OrgLakmetagen542_FD_201832 | JGI IMG/M metagenome (GOLD analysis project Ga0307960, IMG submission 201832) | Saline water microbial communities from Organic Lake, Antarctica - #542 | ecosystem: Environmental > Aquatic > Non-marine Saline and Alkaline > Saline | place: Antarctica: Organic Lake... | reverse complement strand
CCCTTTGCATCTCTTTGCACCCCTTGCACCCCTTTGGGCGTTTCCTTTGCTAAAAGCTGCTCCCTTTGCACCCCTTGCACCCCTTTGGGCGTTTCCTTTGCTCCACGCTGCACCCCTTGCACAAGTACCAGCCTGAGTGGCTCTACCAACTGCTGCAAGGTTTCACTATAACTCACCGTCGTCATCCCTGCATGCCCTGTTACTTTATCCTTGCGTGCTCTCTCCACTCCACGCAGCTGCGAGCCTTGCACATGAGAGGCTCTACCAACTGCTGCGAGCTGTCACCACAGCTCACATCACCTTGTTTGCTAGTGCGTGCTCTCTCCACTCCAACTTAAAACTGGTGCAACTACCAAACTGAGTGGCGCTCCCAGCTTTGACGACCACGCATGCCTACCAACCTGCATTGCTGTAGGTCCATGTCTCTCTACCACTTGCATCACTGCTTTCATTGCCACGTGCCCTCAACTCACACCCCACAGCTTTGACGACCTTGCGTGCCTACCAACCTGCACCGTTGTGTCTGTGAGGTCCATGATCTCTTACACTCAAAGCATCACTGCTTCCATCTTCACACGCTCTTACCTCACACCACACAGCTTTGACGACCTCGCATGCCGCTATGAGCGCCCAGATGCACGCAATCGGTGGGATGCGCCTTTGTTCACTATCCATTTACACATTGAGCTGCCCCCTCCTCCACCCACTCAACCGTCAAACTCAAACCAAGCCCTCCCGTCGCAGCAACCACCCGCACAACCACAACAGCCACCACCATCACCACCACCAAGCTCACAGAGTCCGTTGCTCAACCAGCCACCTCAGCAGCACCGGTTGCCACCGCACCTGGCTTCATACCAGCTGCAAGCACAGGCAGCAGGGCTGCAGCCGGGAGCGCCGTCGATTGCGTCGTCATTAGGCCAGCCCCTTGTGCTAGGCGCGAGAGTACCACCAGGAACAGCAGCAGCAACAGCAGCAGCAGCAGCAGCAGCAGCAGTACCACCACCACCAGTAAAATCAGCGACAGGCCCTGCAGGAACAGGAGTAGCAGCAGAACCACCACCACCACCACCAGGAACTTCAGCAGCAGGTGCTGCAGCAGCAGCTGCAGCAGGCCCTGCACCTGCAGGCAGTGCGACCAGATCCACGTTCAAGCCGGCAGCTGGCCTGCGGACGGCAAAACTGGAGGCAAAGGCAGCAGCAGCAGCAGCAGCAGCAACAGGAGGAGCATGCGGCAGCATGGCAGGAATTGCGTCAATTGCTCCCTCTTACGGTGGACGTACAGGACTGGGGGGTGCAGGTGTGTGGTGGAATGCGTAGCATGGTTGTTCATGTGTAGAGCTGGCTAGGATTAGGTAGCATGGTTGTTCAGGTGTAGAGCTGGCTAGGATTAGGTAGCATGGTTATTCATGTGTAGAGCTGGCTAGGATTAGGTAGCATGGTTATTCATGTGAAGAGCTGGCTAGGATTAGGTAGCATGGTTATTCATGTATAGAGCTGGCTAGGATTAGGTATAGCCGCTGCATGCACGGCCTTTCTTGCAGGGGAGTGTCTCTGTAAACGCCGTATAATATGAGGTTATGAGGTTCCATCCATCCATCCTTATAGTGTGTATAAAGTATGTGCAGTCCAAGGAATGCAAAGGGTTGGTTGAATGTACATGGTTGAGTATGTGTATGCCTTTAAAGAGGGCTGGCACTTGAATTTCGTCCTGTATTGTTCTGGTAGGTCCCTAGTGTGCCCAAAAGACAGGCATGCATTGTTCACTTATCCTGTGCTTTATCCGCACTTATGCTGCATTGTTTAATCTGCACTTTTGCTGTATTGTTCACTTATCCTGTGTTTCATCCGCACTTATGCTGCATTGTTCACTTATCCTGTGTTGTTCACTTTACCTGTGGAGTTCATCCTTTATTGGTGAGGTAGGTACTTTTATCCACACTTATGCTGCAGTTTTAAATGTGCTGCATGCTTGGCATCTTTTTTGGACTCGGCCCGTTGGCTCTACTTGCAGCTTTAATGCATCAGGTCCGCCTCGCCCCATCATCGCCCCTGTCGCTGCTTTGTTTTTTCCACCCTTTGTTCACACAGCACTACCAAACAGCACAGCACCAGCTGTTTTATGTTCAAGCTCGGTCCATGCCCTCAAAATTTTCAGTAACACCAATAAGTCCACCCATCGGCACTTGCTTTTGTGCCAACCCTGTCATAACTCTCTCTCACCCCAGCATATAGGAAAAGTCATTGCCTGCATTGCTGCCCATCCTTTGAAAGCCCACCCCATGTTTTTGCAGACACACACACACACACACACACACGCACACACACACATACACACACACACACACACACACACACATACACACGCTCGCGCTTGCAATCGTTTCAGGCTGGGGCAAGAGGGGAGCGCTGCCCGGCAGAGCAATGTCAAGTTAATGTTCCACCTTCATCTGATCCTCGCGCACTCTTGCAGCGTCAGCAATTGGAGGCTGGGGCGCAATGTCAAGATAAAGTAGTCACCATTTTTCATTGAATGCACCACTCTTGCAGCGTCAACAGTTGGAGGCTGGGGCACAGAAGGGGGCGCGTCCAGGCGCTCTCTGCCAAGCGAGGCCAACGCTGCAGCCAAAACGGCTCTGTGGGTCAATGATGCAAGCAATGGTAAGTATAATTGCAATTTATGTGGTGCGTGTATGTGCTACACTGAGGGTTGGCCAGAACCGTATATGTACACCGTATATGTATATATACGGTCGTATGTATGCTAGTTTAAAAAATGCCGTATACACATGTACATATATGGTTATGGCCGTCCCTAGCTATGCTGCGTGTTTGTTTTGAGCGCTGCAGCAGCCCAGCACACTCTACTATACTATAGGTACAAGCGACGGCAAGTGCTGTGCTGTAAGATTGTGCTGCAAGTGTTCTATGATGCTGCAACCTTTTGGTAAGCCAGTACAAGCATTTATGATAAAAAAAGAAGAAACTCTTAATCGTAGGAATGTTGGTCGGCACGACATATGAGGTGGATGAGGGCCTCTTAAAATAAATTGATATGGGCCTTGTTCTTATAATAGTCAGTTGCATCGAGCTACGTCAATTGTAATAAGTAATAAGCAATACATTGAGCATGAGTACATTGAGCATGAGTACACATTGAGTACATTGAGCATGAGTACATTGAGTAAGGGTGGGTGAATAGGGTGTCTGATTTTGCCAGCAAAGCTCGACGAGCTTCAACAAGGCTCGACACTCGCCGGGGAGGCCCAAATTGGTGCATTACGGATTGAAAATCACTTTCTCAAATCTGCACGGATCGAGCCGAAATTTTTTTGTTGTTCGCATATATATATATATATATATAAGCGTTATATATATCAACGTTGAGACCGGGTGGATATTATGGGCATGTGAGTCAGGAAAATATAATTTTGTTTACACCCCCCCTGTTGCACACCCCTTTTACCTTTTAAGGTGTAATATAATAATAAATAAATATTATTAATGAAGATACTTGGTTAAAGAGATGGGCCTGTCAGCCGAATCAGCCACGAAAGATTCGGATTTGGGAATTTTTGGGGATTTCTGGGGAGATGGGGCTGATTCCGCCAAAAAAGTGGACACCCTCGCTGGCCGACGAGTGTCTTCCACACCGGGAAAGAGGCTAGCCGAGGCTCGGCGAGCCTCACACTCGGCGAGTCTTGGCGAGGTCATGACCCACCCTTAATAATGTGGCTTTCTGTCTGTCTGCTTAAGCTTTTGGACAGAGAAGGCTTTTGTGCAGGATGATGGCTGTGTATGTGAGTATATTTTGTGTGTTACACTGACTCTGTATACTGACTGAAGCAGCAACTCCTCTCAATTTGTCTATTTCTGATTGGAAAACAGCAAGACGCTTGATCTAACCTAGAGACCTTGTATTTGCTGATTGAGGCATCATGCTGTGCGCATAATATGGTTGTCCTTACAATGGCTGGGTTAGTACTGCGCAGTCAGGCTGCTTATTGGTTGTGCCTCATGGCGAGCGTGTACAAATAATGTCGCTGCTTTGTTTTGCCGACACCCTCAGCGTGCCGGCACCCTCAGCCTTAATGTTCTGTACTGTTTGTCGTCCTCATAGTATCCACTTTTTACAGAGGAATTGTAGATATCCCGTGCCTGCAGCTGCCTTCCCTTAATCACTGTGCAAAGTGGTGTTCACTGCCTGCGGCACTTACTATTTCTTTCCTTTATGGCACACAGTAAAAGCATGATTTCCAGCACCAATATTGAAATTAGGACTGGTATATATCGTATTAGAGCAGCAGCATTTTGATAAGTTTCCCTGCCTTCATTTCAGGCTCTCTCTCCCTCCTATTCTCAAAGCTCTTGCAACCCTTCTTGATGGGCCTCTGGCGAGTGTGAGCATTGGGAGTTTTCGTTTTTTCCTATGCATGCCAGATCACGTCAGGGCACATGTTTCATTAGTGTACAGTGATTTATGTCAGCACATGTTTCATTAGTGTACAGTAATTTATGTCAGCACATGTTTCATTAGTGTACAGTGATTTATGTCAGCATTTCATTAGTGTACAGTGATTTATGTCAGCAAAGGCTCCCCTTGTACACGTGGTAAACCCCTAAACACTAACCTCAAACCCTAAACCTTAACCTTAAGGCTTCCCTTGTACACGTGTACACGTGGTAAACCCCTAAACTCTAACCTCAAACCCTAAACCCTAACCCTGACCCTAAATCCAAACCGTAAGGCTTCCCTTGTGCACGCGGTAAACCTCTAAACCCTGACCTTAACCCTAAACCCATAACTCTAAACCCTAACCCTAAGGCTTCCCTTATTCACGCGGCATATCATGCGTACTGTAGCATTTTCAACTTTCTCGCGGTGCAAATGAATTTGTTAACTCATAAAAGCCTCGCACAGCTTGCTTGCACTGGTGCAGAATGTGATGTTCCCTTAAGGTCCTGGGCTTGGACTCTGGCCATAACAAATAAGGCTTTCTGCCTCCAGACATGCCATTTCTCTCTGACGATCTCCTATTCAAGGCGTGCTTGGTTTTGCCCTTTGTTACGTGCACGCTTGGTCTTCCTCGCCTTTGTCAGAAAAGGAGTAGAAGGATTTCAAGCAGGCTTGCATTGTGTTTGTATTTATTGTTATTTTCATTGGTTATGCGTCCTTACAACGATTTTGTTCCTTTGCATCCCTGAGTATCAACTGTCTTTGCTCATGTTGAGTCGGACATCTTGCTCACAAACCACGTGCATTTGTGATGTACGGTGGTCAATTACTGGATGGTGATCGATTTGTGATGGACGGTGATAATTACACATCCATTTCAATCACTTTGCTTGGAGCTGTCACGACAATTGACGGCAATTAGTCGACTGCCACAGTGTCTCCCTTTCATTTCCGCTTGGAGCTGTCACGACAATTGACGGCAATTTGTCAACTGCCACAGTGTTTCCCTTTCATTTCCGCTTGGAGCTGTCACGACAATTGATGGCGATTAGTCTACTGCCACAGTGTCTCCCTTTCATTTCCGCTTGGAGCTGTCACGACAATCGATGGCAATTAGCCTACTGCCACAGTGTCTCCCTTTCATTTCCGCTTGGAGCTGTCACGACAATTGATGGCGATTAGTCTACTGCCACGTGTATATAGAGGGTTGCGTGTCGAACGACGGACAACAATGCAGGGGGTAACTACTCCTTATATCAATCGCATTAAGAAAGCATTTCAGTGCCAGGTGACGTGTGACTTGTTATTGCACGCATACTGATACACCACCTCTCTCCCGTGACTTGCAATATGCACCTCACAGGAAAGCACGTGTCCCTTAACACAAGGCCATGTATCTCCTAGCCTGTGTCACATTATTTCTTGCAGGTCCGCATAACCTTAATAACACAGGTCCAAAAATGTCCTCTGTCCTACGTCTTTCAATCTGCACCCTGCAGGGCAGCATGATTTTCTGAAACACGATGCTTGGGAGAGTACCCAAGGCTCAGGGCAGACAGACCCTCACACTCCCGGCCATACTGCTGCCAGTAACCGTGGTGGTCCTGGTCTCAGCCTCTCCAGCTTGAAGCTGCACAACCAAAGTCTTCACGGCCACGGCAGCTCGCATGGTGCTGAGCTGCGTGGTCTGGACAGTATAGGGGTGGAGGCAGAGGAGGGGCTGCAGGGGGGAGGAGATGGCTGTTCTGCGAACGGGCGGGAGAGTTATGAAGAAGAGGGGGGTGCAGCGAGGGAGGAGGAGGGGTCAAACGCAAGTGTGCTTGCAGCCGTAGTGGAGGCCATAGTCGGTGTGCCTGCACACATCACCTCAGGGGGCACTTGCCACTTGACGCCCTCCACTGCCACCACAAACCCCACCACACTCGGCACCAACCTGCTGCATGACATTGACCAGGCAGCTCAGGTACGGTTACGGTTCTATTGGTCGTAAGCGATGTTTTTCACGTTGAGCTTGTTGCATAAGGCTGTGAGCTGTCACCTTTGATACCCACTTGCTACGAGGCGTCAATCAGGCATGACGGTTGCCTAATTGCTGGCAATGCTTATTTCAAATCTAGTCTGGGCAGTTGTTTGAAAATTCGTACCGTGGGTTTGTAACCGTTTTGGGTCACCTGCTAGGTGTTGCTAGGCGTCTTCGGTTGTGTGTTTTGGGGCTTCACTGGAGGCTCATAGGATGTGTACATCAGCTTTAAAGAGCAGAATAGAGCTTTGTAACAAGCTAAAATTAAGGATCAAGATCTTTCTCAGATGACGTCTACACAAACGTTGGCGGTGGTGCAACAAGAAAACGGTCATATGTGCGAATTAATTGGTCATCAGCATGCAGCTAGTAAATCTCACCTCTGTTGTGCACACCGCTCAAACATATGCTGTAACCGCAGGACGTCATCAACGAAGTAATTGAGGCTCAAGGCTGTGCAGCAGGTGGGGCAGCAGGACGTGTGGACTGCAGGGGTAGCAAGGCTAGCTCTCACAGGCGAGGAGAGTACCTGATCCACCTGGACCAGCCTGTGACTTTGGCAGGTGATAGTTGCTTCTCTACATGCCTTAAATTGAAGCTTCCTGATCGCTTTGCACGTGTTTGGATTTGCTGTTTTATGCATAGTTTGTCTCTTCCAATTGGTCTACACCTTCATCGCCACACACTGACATGCCCCCTGCCTGCCTGCAGAGCTGCGCCGTCACAAACGGGCCTTTTTGAAGCTGGCGACCAAGGTCACCTTTGCACGGCTGCAAGACGAGGATGCCGCGCGACGGACGTTTGTTGACTACTTGATATCTAATATTTCTGGGGCATCCAGACCTCCTCTGGATATCTACTAAATTAAAATAGGTTTTCAAGTATCGATTTCCGTCGTTAGATTGTCGCTTATTTTTGACGTAGATGAACGGCCAACCCGGTCCGTTCCATTAGGCGATCCAAAAAGTCAATTAAAAAAAATTGTATTTATTTGCATATAAGATGCATGCTGCTCCTAACTCTCATTGAATGCCTCGTGAATTTGTTGGAGGGCGGATTTGCATGGTCAAAGACCGTCCTGACAGGCATAAGGTCCTTTGTGTCTAAGCAATCACTAAATTCTGCATCACAAGCATCAGCTGGAAAGGAGGGATGCTCAAAAGCTGTCGCTGGAGCCACCCCCCCTTCCCCTCCCACCACGCTGGCAATAGTAATAGCAGAGCCTGATGCTGCTGCCATTGATATCCGGATCCTCCAGGATCTATTGCGCTGGTATGCTCATGCAACGATACGCAAGGAAAACACACAGGTATTACAGATGCGTGTGATAGGAAATGTGAAATGCCCTTTCATGCAGGTGCTCTTGCAAGCCACATCTGCAGCACGTCTACCTGCATGACCCAGCAGGTGAGAATTACCATGGGGTTACAGAACGAACTGACTCGTGCACAGCTTGCAACCCCAGGGGTCCATACGTTTGCAGATTCCTCCATGCGAAACTAATGCCCATGGCACCTGCAACAAGGCTACGTGCACGTTTAACACACAACACACACATGTGCAACGCACGCACAACAACACACACATACACACACAAATACAGACACACACAAACACAACAAGCCGATTACACACAACAAGCCGATACGCACGCTCAAACGCACGCACAAGCATGCCCAAGTGCTCTTCACACACTCACACACACACACACACGCACACACACACACACTTCACACACACACAAACACAAACACATACACACACGCACGCATATACACACACACACACATACACACACTCACACACACACGCACACAACCAGGCAACCACACACACATACACACACACATACACACGCACAAACATACACACACAGGCCACATCAAAGCACGGCTGGGAGAGCTATCATCAACGCTACCCCTAACCACTACCTCCGCAACAGCCCACACCCCCCTCCATGCGCAAGCCCCTCAGCGCTGCGACACATGTTGCAGTCCCGTCTGTACCCTCAACGCGCCTGTTCACACTCTGCAGCCTGCGCAGCAACCCGTAAGCCTCAGCTCTGTGTTTGGGCCCCACACACAAACGCAGTACAGAACGGAGACAGTGCGATCCAGAAACAGAAGTGTTACTGGCAGCGCACCAAAGCTGCCACCCCCCAACGAACAGGGCCAGCAGCGTCTGTGCCACTCACCGCAGTGTGCCCTGCCTGAGTGCTGTGAGCAGCCTCAGCAGCAGAGCTCAGCATCGACGCGAGGGCAGGCACAGCGGGTAGGACACAATCAGAGGGGCGCACTTGGCAGGGCTCAGCTGGCAGGGCACTCCAACGTGCTGCTGCGCTCTGGCGCAGCTTCTGCTCTGGCGGCTTCGAGGCCCAGCAGCAACGGTGGTGTGCGAGTGCAATGCGGTCATGCTGCTGGACAGGGGGCTGAGGCGGTGCTTGCCCCATTGACACCCTGTGAGCGGGAGGCTGTGCTTGGGGCACCTTGCCAGCAGGAGGCTGTGTTTGGGGCACTTAGTGACCAGCAGCTAGGCACTTGTGTGGGCGAGGAGCACTGCAGTTCTGTGGGAGGGAGGCAGAGGTACTCACAGCACTGTGATAGGCCCATCCACTTTGAGGTGCGCTCTTTTGTTTATAGAGAAAGGGGCTTCTTACCGGCGTGTCTCGAGAGCAGATAGCATGCACCCTTGCTAGCTCTGCATGTGTGTGTGCGTGTGTGCGTGCGTGCGTGTGTGTGTGTGTGTGTGTGCACCAGTCACCTGACAAAAAAGTTCTGGATTTTGTGTCTGCGCGTGTTGCAAGACGTGCAGGCCTGCAACTTGAGGTGTGTGTGCAGCTTCACGGCTTTCTCATCCATCAAATCACGAGAGTGTTCCTTGCAAACGGCCTAAGAAGGACAAGGTTGCAGAAGTCTGCTGTGCACAAGTAGGGTTGGCCAGAACCCTATATATGCGGTGTGTACACGGTATTTTTGGCAGAAAAATCGTCTAATATACGGTCATATACGGGTTATTTATACGGTTTTGGCCAACCCTATGCACAAGCCATCTGCAACTGGTCCGTAGCCCACACCTTAGCCTCAAATTCAGCCTCTGGTCTTCCTGACAACCTTATGTTATGCGCAGATTGGGTGGCAACGAGAGAAAGCATGCACTATAGAGCCGCCCCAGCACAGGCATCAACACCAACCGTCCTTATCTCAGCCACCGCCGCCCCAGCAGCACCAGGTATACCAGAAACAGCAGCAGCAGCAGCAGCAGCAGCAGCAGCAACAGCAGCAGCGTTTCAAAGGACAGCAGCGCTATTCACAGCAGCAGGGGCAGCTGCTGCCAGACTCGCAGTACCACCCACACTCGCCGCCCTCCCACCAGCACCACCAGCACCACCACGCCTCTCAACCCCCGACTCACCTCACACCCCCAGCACCCACACTTTTGCTCCCGCCCCCTCATTCCCCCCCTCCCCATATTATAGAGCCCGCACCACCCCCCTCTCCTCCTAGGGAATACCTCCAAGCACCCCCCTCCCCCCAGGACGTACGTTCACCCCCTCTCGGTAGTCCGCAACAACACAGAAGCCATCCAAACTCCTCCCCAAACAACCCAAAGGCAGCAGCGACTCGTAGAGGCCATCCAAACTCCTCCCCAAAAGACCCAAAGGCAGCAGCGCCTCGTAGCCAGTTGCGTGGGGTGTCAGAGTGCAGCAACAAGTCTGACATTGGTGCCAAGGCGGCACCGCATGCATCCAGCCCAAGCAGCACCGCCAGCACCAGCATTTCTGCAACCAGCTGTGGAGGTAGCACGAACCGCAGCATCAGCCCACGCACCAGCACCAGCAACACCAGTGTCGATGCCAGCACCAGCAACACCAGTGTCGATGCCAGCACCAGCAACACCAGTGTCGATGCCAGCGCCAGCAACACCAGTGTCGATGCCAGCCCTGACGTATCGGGCCCTGACCAGCAGCCCAGGGCGCTTGTCACGCACGGTGGGTTGTGGGGACAGAGGTCTGTTTGTGTATATGTGTGTGTGTGTGTGTGTGTGTGTGAGAGAGAGTGTGTGTGTGTGTGATACTTGAGATGCACAGTGGAGATGGGGATGCATGTGTGTGTGTTTCTTGAGATGGCCGGTGGGTTCGCATTTCAAGCAGGATTCCTCTCCTGGTGTCCAGAGCAGCTCCATTTCAATCACCGCCTATAGGAGGGAGTCAAATGTGATCACAGACAGACAGGTTCTTCAGCCCACCCACCCCGTTTCCCGCAACATTCTGCTCAACCTACACCTGCAGGAGGCAGCGAGGCTCGGCGCAATAAGGAGGAAACAGGTGGATCTGAAGGGCTGGCTCGTGATGAAGACAGCACAGGCAGGCAAGGCAGCTGCGGTGACCAGGCATGCGTCGTGGGGGGCTGGGTAGTATGGCAGCAGCAGCAGCAGCAGCAGCAAGGGTGCTTACACGTGCGGCTGCTATCGTCGGCAGACTCCTACACTCCGGTGCTTGCTGCTGCTCGTCGGGTGCGAGAGGCCGGTGTGCACATGTATGCATACACATGTATGCACGCGCATGCACACACGTGCACAAATACACACGAGCACTCTGACATACACACACAAACACGCACACAGACATGCACACACACACACAAACACACATACACACACTCACACATGCACTATGTACACACAGCCTTCTTACCCTACACCTGACTTAGATAGCAAAGAAACGCTGTACGTCCTAAATCTTGCTCTTTCACTGGAAAACAAGCTTACCCTGCCCTTCCTATATGCTCGCTCAGTTATCAAGTCTCCTTTTCCTCCTAAAAGGTGGTTCTCACTGCTTGCATGATATCCTGCAATCCATGTTTTCCAAGAGTATGAGGTTACTGTGTGAGATATGTATGTGTGAGATATGTATGTGTGAGATATGTATATGTGAGATATGAGTGTGTAAAATACGTATGTGAGGTTACTGCGTGAGATATGTACGTGTGAGATACGTATGTGAAGTCACTGTGTGAGATGTGTATGTGTGAGATAACCTCCCTCGTGTGAGGCTTCTGTGTGAGGTCGCGACCAGCACCCAGCTTCCTCTCGTACAATTCCTGCTTCTGTGTAGGGTGTTCAGCACATCCACGCGGCGCCCCTGTGTAGACAGCAAGGAAATGCCGCAGCAGCGCAGCAGCACAATTGCCAGCGAAGCAATGCCACGTCAGCAAAGCAGCTTGAAGTGCAGTCTGGCCAGCAAGGGAATGGAGCAGCAGTACAGCATGAGCATGAGGAGCAGCTGCTCCCGCTAGGCAGTGCCACGTCAGCAAAGCAGCTTGAAGTGCAGCCTGGCCAGCAAGGGAATGGAGCAGCAGTTCAGCATGAACATGAAGAGCAGCTGCTCCCGCAGGGCAGTGCCATGTCAACAGGGCAGCTTGAAGTGCAGCCTGGCCAGCAAGGGAATGGAGCAGCAGAAGAGCATGTCCAGCACAAAACGCCATCGCGGCCTAGTCAGCAAAGCACCGCCACGTCAACAAGGCAGCCAGAAGTGCAGCCTGGCCAGCAAGGGAATGGGACAGCAGAACAAGTACTGCATGACCAGCAAGGTGGTGCCACGTCAGCTGTCCAGCATGAAGTGCAGTCTGGCCAGCAAGGAGATGGGCCAGCAGAAAAGCGCACAGCTGTGGAGTTGAGCCAGCAAGGCAGTGGTTTAGGGGGGGGAGGGCGCTTGCCGGGGCACGTAAACGCAGGCAGCTGTGGGTCTGGGTCTTTGTGGCAAGGCAGAGGAGGAGGGGGGAGAAGGGGGGAGGAGGGAGGAGAACGCACCCCTCTCCCGGGTACTAATGAAGTTGCTGACTATCGGGAGTTGT
>Ga0307960_1001882_pt1 | contig 12334 bp, 11 predicted proteins | sample OrgLakmetagen542_FD_201832 | JGI IMG/M metagenome (GOLD analysis project Ga0307960, IMG submission 201832) | Saline water microbial communities from Organic Lake, Antarctica - #542 | ecosystem: Environmental > Aquatic > Non-marine Saline and Alkaline > Saline | place: Antarctica: Organic Lake... | reverse complement strand
TTTCTTTTGTTAGCCAGGTATAGTTTCAGGCTTTTTCCAAACTTCCGCTGAGATGCCCTTTGAGGCATACATAGTGATGTAACCTTACCTTACCTTACCTTACCTTGTGTTTCTGAGGTTAGCATTTCCAGTACCTTTTGAGCAGTTTCAAACTAAACATCTCATAGGTTGAACAATTCCAAACTAAACTATACTAAACTACACTATTCGGGACGATAAATTTATCCCATTGGTCCCTTTCAAATGTTGCTTTCCTGTCCAGCCAGGTAATTTCAAAAATACAGCAGTCTCCAAATGCATATTGTTGGCGAATCACACTTTTCGCAGCTTGTTACAACTTGTCATGTCGCGTTTATATTCTTGAGATGCAATTGAAATAGAAAACATCAAAAATGGAGGAAATAAGAAGCAATGATACAAATGATACAAAAAGTTTCCTCACTGACTTCAGGCAAAAAAGGTTTGAGATACATAGTAAAACCTTGTTTTCTTTAGTGCCAGCATTTACACGAATTAATTCATATTCTTTTTCTAGATCTCAGGCAATGCCAACAGAGAGACCAAGCCCTCACCTGCAGCATAAGTGAGATGTTTGCTTGTGTCACAGTGCACCTATGATGAAATTGTCGGAAGCCAAACTAACAGCTGAAAGCAAATGTTAATGGTACTTATAACAATAAGGAGGATAAAACGCAGGCAGCGAAATGCGAGCACCTATGGAGAAACGAAACATTGACACCTCAGAATCAACATGCAACATGTACACAAAAACACACACATACACACACACGCGGACACACAAGCCACGATATATACATATGCATAGGATGTGGTCATTGCACACTTGCCATGCAGGAGCCTCCCACAACAGCAATAAAGACGTCAAAAAGAAAAGCACGAGCTTTCTTCACACGTACATTGCAGAGCCCAACACATGTACCATTTTTCCGCGCCGCAAAGGAGGAAGCAGGACGTTTGTTGTGTCAGCCGCAATGGTTGCAAAACTCAACAACGGCGCAACAGAGAAGGAAATGCATGTAGGACAAAAAGGCAAGTGAGGCCAAGCGTTCAGGTCATGGACATCATTGAAAATTGCTCAAGGTCGGCCAGAATCACGCAAACGCACACCATACAGTCAGTTTGGGTGGGAGGGTAAGGGAGGGGTAAGATTTGTAGAGTAAAGGGTCGTTACTGCGAGCACATGTTAATCTGGCCAGCCCTACAATGCGTGACCGGCGTGTCAAGGCAGCCGTCAAAATTAATTCAGTTGCGAGACAAACACACATATACAAACACACACTGGTCTGGATGGTCACGCACCTTGATGAAGGGATTGCCGCACAGAGGCTTTATGCAATAATTAATGTGTGTATATATGTGTGTGGTATGTGTATGTGTATTAAGAAGAATGCAATACTATGAACCATACTGAGCCTCACACAGGTGTGGTAAGCAACATGCAGCAATCACTCCATCAAAATAACGACTGTGAGGGCTCCTATCTCACACCTGTACACGCACGCACGCATACACTCACACACGCACGCACACAATCACAGTCACACACACGCACGCACGCACGCACGCACGCGGACACACACCTCTTCTTGCTTTACAGATAACTCTTAAATGCAACACCCACTGAACTGCGTCGGCAAACGAGGCTAAGACATTTCCCTGCTATGACTATTTTTTCCCCTAGCGAAACCATTTACGGCACAATAACTTAGTACTGTTTCCTCCCCCCCCAAATTCTCATGGTGGCTATACATCGTCCTCTCACACACACACACACACACACACACACACACACACACATACACACACACAGCTGTGCAAAATCTCAGAAAGCCTTGGCCGACTGACCCGCACAAACCCAGCTACATCCTCACCCCGCCCTTGGGCTCGTGGCAACTGTATAGAGCATATTGGAGTTGGATATGCACACACTCAGGGAGCTTGGCCGACTGACTCGCACAAACCCAGTTACTTCTTCGCCCCGTCCTTGGGCTTGTGGTGGCTGTAAACCATCCTCACACAGCCGTGCGCAAACTCAGGGTGACGGTGCTTGTGGGCTTCAAACATGACGGCCATAGCGGAATAGAACTTTGCGTGCAGGTGGTCGACGGCCTCATGTGGGACGGGCGTGCCTGCGGATTAGCAACGTGCATTTTGTGTGAAAGCATTTGCAGCGTTGAGCAGATTTTTGTTGCATGCAGGTGGTCGACGGCCTCATGTGTGGGACAATGCCAACGAACGTGCAGTGTGTTCGAAGCTTTTGCAAAGTCGGGCACAATTGTTCTTGCAATAGAAGGAGTTTTGAGTGCACGTATTTGCAAACGCCATGTGGTTTAACCAGTACACTCAGCAATTTGCGTACAAGAATGGACAGGTTCCCGTGCGTGTGTGTGCGTGTGTGTGTGTGCGTGTGCTCTTTGACTTGCATGAGTCAGTGTATGTATGTGTGTGTGTGTGTGTGCGTGCGTGCGTGTGCATGTCCTTGGGCATGTGCCAATCCGTGTTCTACCAGCGCCAAGCTCACCATGCAATTGCCCTTGAATGAAGGAAGATGGATATTACATGCATAAGATGAATATAACATGCGTATGTACAAGTACTTCATTTGCCACACATACACACTCACACACACACCTGCACACACACACACACAGGTACCAAAACATCCGCAGCTTGACCTCAATTGCAAACGCACCTGGCTTCATGGGTGGGGGGTGGATGGGCTCACCCACCACATACACAAGTGGAGTCCTAGCGGGGAAGGGTGTTATGCCCCAGCGCCCACCTGCATATCATAGATGTGTATTTTTGTGTGTGCGTGTGTGCACTACGGGCTTCCCTGCTACGTACACATAGATGGTCCAGATATTGCGGTAAAGTTGCTAAATGGTGAGTGTGCCTGAGCGCGTGGTATGTGTGCGTGTGATTGTGTGTGTGTGTGTGTGTGAATGTGTGTGTGTTTGCATGCAAATATGTGCTTGAGAGTATATTAATGTGTGTGTGCGTACGTTTGTAAGCGTGTATAAGCGCACGCATGTGTTTGTTTTTGCGTGCGCAAGTCCACAATTTTCAATCTGACAACAGTGGCAAATACAATCCCACGTTCACACATAAGCGGACACATGCAAACATACATTCACACATAAATACACGCACAAACACACACATGCACACACATACATACACACGCACACACGCACACACACGCACTCATACGCACACACACGCACATGCACACACGCACACATACACGCGCACACGCACATACACGCGCACACGTACGCACACACGCACACACATACACATACACACATCACACACATACACACCAATGAGGTACGGCAGAGGGAATCCCAGGCGCTGGTAGGTCCACTTTTGCATACTGGGCCACGAGATTAAGTTACGGAGCTGCAATGGAAAAGAAGGGGGGATATGCGTCGAATCAAACACAAGGGAAAGGAGGGGGGTGCTTGAACACTTGTCGTGCAAACATGTCTGTTTACTGTTTACTGTCACATGATTGCACGTCTGTGCACGCACAACTGCACACAAATGCACGCACACACACACGCACGCACACACATATACACACCTGCAGCACCTCCCCAAGAGCAAGCACAGGAACCAACGCAGAGCCCTGCTCAATTGCCAACCGCACAAAGCCCTTGTGACCTGCATAGATCACCAGGTCCCTCCCACACCCGCCCCTCTCACTTGTGCCCTGTGAAGCACACAGTGCGTCCCTGCCTGCACGTTGCATGTGTATGTGTGTTGTGTGTGTGAGTGCTGTGTGTGTTGAGTGTGGTAATGTGTGTATTGTGTGCGTATGTTTGTATGTGTTTGTGCACGTGGAAAGGTGCGTATACGTGCCTGTATGTCTGTGTCTGTGTGTGTATAAGTGTGTTTGTGTGCGTATGTGTCTGTACGTACTTGTCTGTCTGTGTCTGTGTGTGTTGTGTGTGTAAGCACCTTATGCTTGCAGTCAGCATATAAGAAAAAGGATGGGAACAGTATGCATCCACTGGAACTGACTCAACTGATCATCAATCGCTCACTGCACCCTAATGTTACGTTTGGTTATGAGCAGCACAGCTCCTGTGCGCTTTGTCTGTACGCCTGAAATGACTCGACTGGTCATTGTCGCTGCTGCACTCTAACGTTACGATTGGTTGTGAGCAGCACAGCTCACGTGCGCTCTGTTTGTACCCTGAAATGACTCAACTGGTCACCAATCGCTCAATGCCCTTAAGTATAACGTTTGGTTGTAAGCAGCACAACTCATGTGCGCTCTTTCTGCACTTAAATAACAAGCTAACGACAAGCCCCTACCTTACTGAGGACGTTTATCGTTTCAATGCCTAGATGCAAGCTTTTCAGACTGATACACACCCCTTCTTTCACCATAGTCTCGACCTTAGTCCTTTAGCCCCCCAAAGTTCCTAGTGGAATGCATGCAAAGGCATTAAAGGTTTCTCTCGCTGCACCTTATCCTGACTTTCAGAGTAGTCTGGAGTCAGAGAAATTTTGCATCAACGTAATCATGACCTTCACCACTGAGCTTCTCCAACGCTTCTAAGGGAAATGCATAGGCCAACCATACAGATATATTAAATATACACACCGTGTATGTAAACGGTATCTTAGCAGGTTAATCACCAACTAAATGGTCATACACGGTGTATATGAACGGTGCTGGCCAACCCTACATATATATATAGCCCCACTGGCGAAGTCTACACCCCAACTACCCCCATGCTTAATAGTGACGCACAGAGAGTCGAAGGTGTCTCTTTTCTCCTTCACTTATTCCACTGAGTTGAAACTACCAGGGCAGCCTTTTCCGTACTTTTCTTTCTGCGTTGCACCTTTTGCTCACTCAAGAATTTTCTGAGTGTGTGCCGTCCTCGCCCTCTTTTTATTTAAAAATACGACCTTGCTCATCACCTGTAACCCCTCCCCCCCCCCCCCCCCACACACACACACAAAAAACTGCCTTGCATTCACAGTGGCTAGAGCAAACACAGTGCAAGACATCCTTTCCATAAGGACACACGCATACACGGGCACTTTCTTTGGCTTCTATACCCTTTGCGTCAAGACTTGCATGGCATAAAAATGACCCTCACCCACCTTCTTTCGACGTGGACCCGCCCTCTAGCTCCCCCGCATTTACAGTGGCGTGCACAGAAACCGCAGAAGGTAATGTCTTGCCAGCTTTTCCATTAACACCAACACCACCACCACCAGCAGCAGCATCAGCATCAGTACCAGCGGCACCATCCTTACATCCCCCTGCCTCGCCCGCTGCGTCCTTTTCAGCAGCTGCTGGTGCTGCATCCTGTGTTCCAGTTGCTGCTGGTGCTGCATTATGCGATGTAGTTGCTGCTGGTGCTGCATTCTGTGTTGTAGTTGCTGCTAGTGCTGCACCCTGTGTTCCAGTTGCTGCTGGTGCTGCACCCTGTGTTCCAGTTGCTGCTGTGGGTGCCGAAGCTGGTGCAGGTTCTGCAGCAACTGCACGGGCTGGCGCGTTGAGGTGCTGGAGCACACTCACACATTTGGGGGCCGGTGGTGGCCTGTGGATGAGGGACAGAGGGGAGGAGCGTGAGTGTCAGTCAGTGTGAGAGTAGCAAGCATTGTGTTGAGCTGCTGGCGCGTTGAGGTGCTGGAGCACACTAACATCTGAAGGCAAGTGGTGGCCTGTATGGAAGTGGTAAGAGTAAGGGAGCGCAGTTTAAAAAATGTTAACTCACGCACTAATTAACTAGTGGAGTATTACAACATTTGCAGACCATAAGTGTGTGGCAAACCAGGGTTGAAAAAGGATTGACGAGTGAGGAAGGCGGAGGCTGCATGCAAAGCATGAATTAGTAGAATGCAAGCCCACATTTACCACCCGAACAGCAGCCCAGCCTGGCTTTGCCAGAACACAGCACAGGTAACATACCATAAGAGCATCAGCATCAGCCACTCTAACTCACATGTGGGAGCTGTGCGCGTACACCAGCTCAGCTTGGCCGCCAGGGCACACTACCACGGAGCCCTCATCGCGTAGGGCGCGCACAAACGTACGCCTGCTGACCTGCGGCAGTAGTGCAGAAAACAGGCTAAACAAGCAGTACGTCTGCTGTACTGCAACAGTGCTGAAAACACTACCACGGAGCCCTCATCGCGTAGGGCACGTACAATCGTACGCCTGCTGACCTGCGGCAGTAGTGCAACAACAAATTTGCATCAAATGTTGCAACAAACATGAACGCAGCAAAAACGCGAACGTTGCAACAACCGCGACAACAAGGTTGCAACAAACGTGAACGCAACAAAACGCAAACGTTGCAACAACCGCGACAACAAACGTTGCAACAAACGTGAACGCAACAAAAAGGCTGCAACAAACGTACGTCTGCTGACCTGCGGCAGTAGTGCAGAAAAAAGGTCAAACAGTATATTCAACAGCAGGAAGCCCTCAGCTGCACACTCCAGGTGGCCTGTGATTGTTCGCGCACGCGAACGCACACATGCGTATGCATCTGCTGACCAGCACGCGTAAACAAGTTGACCCACGGGGGGGGGGTATACGCGTGCGTGTGTGTCTGCTGACCGGCATGCGTGCAAGCATAGCATATGTGTACATTTACGTGACTGAGTAAACAGCGCTCTTGGATGTGCATGTAGAAGCGTGTGCTCGCTCCATGACCTGCATGTGTAGGGTTGGCCAGAATTACATATCTACGATGTATATACGGTCTTTTTTGGCAGGGAAATCACCAAATATTACGGCCATGTACGGTGTATATGTACAGTTCTGGCCAACCAGACTCAGAATGCATGACTAAATGTATACATACACGATTTAATGCGAGATCCTCTCATCACATTGCTTAGAAAAGCACAGGGGGTGATCCAGGTGCCAAGACCTTGCCTGCTGTGCAATAACATTGTTTGTGGTTGGAAACAGGGGGAGTAAGCTCATTTTGCGGAAAAAGGAGGGAGGATGGGGAGATCTAGATGGGGAGATCATCCACTGTTCTCCATCCTCCTCCCTTTTTCAACAAAACGAGCTTGCTCCCCCTCTTTTCAACCACAAACAGTGTTATTGCACATCAGGCAAGGTCTTGGTACCTGAATCACCCCCTGTGCTTTCCAGGGCAATCATCCACCAGGCAGCACGCATGACTGAATGCGTGAACATCACCAGGTGGCATGCACACCTAAATCTCTACACCTGATCCACCAGGCAGCACGCATGACTGAATGCGTGGACCTCGCCCACCTGTCGGAACCCAAGCCAGCATGACAGGTCTCGCACCCCAGGGACGTAGAACAAGACAGAAGCGGTGAGCGTGATGGGGGTGATGCCAGGCAGGCCCTCACGGAAGCCCTTCAGCATGGACAAAAAGCCGGCACCTGAGAAGCAGATGGCGTGCATTTGTTTTCCCCCCTGTGTTGCCCCAGACCTCAGCGGAGGCCAAACATGTATTCAGCCTTTGATTTTTGTATGTGATCAGCACAGGCATACCACAAACCTTGTTTGCATGCATGCATGCATGTGTGTGTGCGTGTCTGTGTGCGTGTGTGTGTGCGTGTGTGTGTGCGTGTGCGTGTGTGTGTGCGTGTGTGTGCGTGTGTGTGTGCGTGTGTGTGTGTGCACTGTGCGTCACAAGCCTGACAGGCACTAACAGAAGCCCCCCAGCATAGACTAGAAGCAAGAAGGCACATGAGAAGCAGATGGCGTGCGTTTGTATGCATGCATGCATGTGTGTGTGTTATGTGCATCACAAGCCTGACAGGCCCTCACAAAAGCCCATCATAGATTAAAAGCCGGCACCTGAGAAGCAGATGGCGTGCGCTTGTATGCATGCATGTGTGTGTGTGTGTGTGTGCGATGTGCGTCACAAGCCTAGCAAGCCCTCTGGTAAGACGCCAGCACCAGAGATGCGGTTTGCATGTGTTTGAGTGTGTGCGTGCGTGTGCAAAGTGCGTCACTCCTGTACAAGACGTGAGGGTGCCAGGCAGTCACAGAGGCACTGTCAGATCTGTACATGTGTACCTTGCATGTATAATTATATCAGTGTTGTGTACATGTGCAATGTTTATGTGTTTTATGTGTGAACAGGGTGTGCATTGTATACACTGGTGCACCACACCTGTTGGGGATGGGTGTGGTGCAGGGTGTGCAATGTATATGTGTATTTGTGTTTGATGTGTGTGCAGGGTGTGCAGGGTATACACTGGTGCACCACACCTGTTGGGTATAGGTGAGGTGCAGGGTGTGCAATGTACATGTGTTTTGTGTGTGCAGGGTATGCACTAGTGCACCACACCTGTGGGGTATAGGTGTGGTGCAGGGTGTGCGATATACATAATATTATGTGTTTTGTGTGTGCAGGTTGTGCACTGGTGCACCACACCTGTTGGGTATAGGCCTGTTGGGTATAGGCCGTGTGGAAGCCAAAAACTTGCTTAGCTTTTAGGTATGTACATATGGGCCTTAGATATACATAAGGATGTGCTGTGTTCATGTGTGTGTACGTGTGTGCACGGTGCATCAAACCTGTTGAGTATAGGCCCCGGGGGGTGGACGCCAGAGGCCAAAGACGCTGCTTTAGCGATAGCAGAGTTGGCGTATGTGTACACGAGTAGGATTTCAAGTGTGTGTGTTGTGTGCAACTCTATGCGTATGTGTATGTGCAGTTTGGCTCACACCTGTTGGGTATAGGCCGTGGGGGTGGAAGCCAAAGATGTACTTCCCGGCTTGGTCAAAGTTGGCGGCTTTAAGGGGGGCCTTGGGGCCTGACTCTGGCTTATGGAACACAACCTGAGGGCCACGAAAACCGTTTTGTTTTTGAACAAACAAAAAACTGAGCGGTCCTTGGGGACAGGCTCTGGTTTGTAGGAACACGATCTGTTTGGGCACATAACGTGTACGGTTGACTTCACACACGACAAATTTGAGCTTGCTTATCACTTTATAAAAACACGAACGCACCATGTCAGTGGTTTGAGTATTGCTTGAGCCTGGACACTGGCTTGAGAAACGCAGTGGGGCACAAGCACAAGAGTGTGTGATTAATTGATGCTCGGACGCGCGCTAAATTCATTGCATGTATAGATTCGTTAAAGCGAAGGCCGCTTTGATGTGTGGAGAACACTTGTATCCTGCGGTTGGCCTTTAGCGACCACAGATATATTTTCAGCTATTGCAGTACATCCTGCTAGGTTGGCATATAGGTCGATCCACCTCCATAATTCCAAAAAAAAAGATCCCCCTCCAGAACAATCACCCCATCAACTGCTATTGCAGTACTTTCTGCTAGCCGACGAAAAAAATCGAACTCCAACCAGAACCCTCACACCCATATGCTGCCAAATGGAATGGACCGGGGCAAAGCGAGCACCCTTCCCTGATTTGATATAAAAAGCATCCCTTTGCTCTGCCACCTTGCAAAGTCAGGGAAAGAGGCAGGCTTTCTTTTTTCTTACGTCAAAAACGGTATTTGAATTGGACTAAATGTACAACCCACCTCCACACTGCCAAACCAGGCTGATAGGGACTCGTCGGCATGTTCAGCCAGCCACGTGCACAGCCAAGGCCACCTCCTAGCACCTGACGACAGCACGCAGAGGAAAGGTTGTTGAATGCGTGGGAGCCAAATAAACGACGGAGCAGAGTTTTTCAGCATGTTGTCCAACCACGTGCACAGCCAGGTCACTTGATGTGTGTATGTTTATGTATGTGTGTGCCTGAGTCAGCCACAAGCGCAGCCAAGGTCACCTGGTGTGTGTGTATGTGTGTGTGTGTGACAGCACCTGACGACAGCAGGAAAGGTTGTTGAGTGCGTGGGAGCCAAATAAACGACGGAGAAGAGTTTTTCAGCATGTCGTCCAGCCACGTGCGCAGCCAGGTCACTTGATGTGTGTATGTATGTGTATGTGTATGTGTGTGCCTGAGTCAGCCACATGCGCAGCCAAGGTCACCTGGTGTGTGTGTATGTGTGTGTGACACAGCACCTGACGAAAACAGAGAGTATTTCTTAAGCCAAGCAGTTGCTCTAACGAGGTGAGTGTTTGAGCAAGGCGCACGACTGAGCAGCTACAACCTTATTCACTGACCGAGCAGCTACAACCTTATTCACTGACTGAGCAGCTACAACCTTATTCACTGACTGAGCAGCTCCAACCTTATTCACGACTGAGCAGCTACAACCTTATTCACTGACTGAGCAGCTCCAACCTTATTCACTGACTGAGCAGCTCCAACCTTATTCACGACTGAGCAGCTACAACCTTATTTACGACTGAGCAGCTCCAACCTTATTCACGGACTGAGCAGCTACAACCTTATTCACTGACTGAGCAGCTACAACCTTATTCAGGTTAATATAAGTCAAGGAGCGAGCGAGCATGACCAGTAATCATTTCCTGCTACTACTTACGTTACTAGTACTGTGCATCTGCACGCATATACATAGCTACGCATGCATTGACCTACATTCACACATTTTAAGTGTACATCTACATACACACCATCTTGCACACACGCGCGCACACACACACAGACACAGACACGCGCACACACATGCACACACCTGTGTGCTGGGGCTCGTTCCTGAGGGTAATCAAAAAGTATACTGGCAGAAAGAGCAGCCAGAAGATGGCTGTCAAATGGGGGGGGCAAAAGGCAAACGTAAGGGCCCACCTGCGACAACACACACGTTTGTACGTATGTCTGTTTGTGGTAGTGCGTGCGCTTGTGCAATTGCGTGTGTGCGTTCAAACATCTCCTCTGTGTCCGGGAACACTGGCTTATCCCAAAAAGCTAGATGTTCAAGACGGCACGCACGCGCACGCACATACGTACTGTGCGTGCTTATAACATACAATAAATTTACCCCGTACGTAATGTGCGTCCTCCTGCTGCCAATCACGCTTGGTTTTGAACTGGAACACGTGCACACAGTGTTTAAGGGCTCTGAAATAAGACCACTTACAGAAAGTGTAGAGGAATGTGCGCATACTTCTACATGGGCAAATGAAGTGCAGCACCCGTCAAAGGAACGCCCCCACACATGTGTGTGCCCGTTACAAGCACACCCTTACAAGCACACACACGCATGCACACACTTCTACAAGGACAAATGAAGTGCAGCAATCGTCAAAGGGACGCCCCCAAACTAGCACGTGCGGAAAGGGCCCCTCTCCTTATACACGCGCACGCATGCCACACACATACACACACACACACACATTCCACACACACACACGCACGCATGCCACACACATACACACACACATGCCACACACGCACACACGCACACATGCCACACACAACATATATGCCACATACAACACACATGCACTAACATGCACGTGCACACACATTCCACACACAACACATCACATATGTCACACACAACACACATGCACAAGCACGCACGTGCACACACACACACATTCCACACACAAAACATATGCCACACACAACACATAGGCACAAACACGCACGTGCACACACACACATACACACACATGCCACGCACAACACATATGCCACACACAACACACATGCACAGACACGCATGCACACACACACGCACACGCACACGCTCCTTCTTACATGGTGAAGAAGGCGTGGGAGGGTAAGTACATTATGCACAGCGGCACATTGCGCAGTAGCAGCGCCCGCGCCCCCGCACGCAGAGCTGAAGTCAGGGATGGAGGTGTAAAGTCCAGCTGGCCGCTGTCATCAAATCCCTCTTCCCTTTGGATCTGTTGCTTGGTACGCTGCTGCTGGACATGCTGTTCGAGAGCATCTGCAACGCCTTCCAGCTGTTTTGCCTCTGCCGCCTTTTTGTGAGCAGCGCTTTCCTCCTGCTGAGCGAGCGCTGCTGCTGCTGCTGCTGCTGCTGTGTGTGTGTGTGTGTGTGTGAGTGTGTGTGCATGTGTGTATGTGTGAATGTGAGTGTGTGTGCATGTGTAAATGTGTGTGTTTGTGCTTGTTTTAGAGGGTAATTGGGTTGGGGGAGGGCGTGTTTGTAAATATGTGCGTTTGCGTGTGCGTGTGCGTGTGCGTGTGCATGTGCGGTGTTTGTCTTATGAGATTGTATGCGTGAGCTCCCACATGGTGCCAGAGGTCCCCAGCAAGAAACACATGGACCTTCAATATTGGCCCCAGACAGAAACCATGCCTTCACCTATGCTCAGACCTTCGTGAATGTGTCCTTAGCAAACCAACAAACATAGCGTATATGCCATTGGAAAATAGGACAGCAAACTCTGAAGTTTGCAGTGTGCTTGTGTGTGCTTGTGTGTGTGAGTA
>Ga0307960_1001876_pt1 | contig 12345 bp, 12 predicted proteins | sample OrgLakmetagen542_FD_201832 | JGI IMG/M metagenome (GOLD analysis project Ga0307960, IMG submission 201832) | Saline water microbial communities from Organic Lake, Antarctica - #542 | ecosystem: Environmental > Aquatic > Non-marine Saline and Alkaline > Saline | place: Antarctica: Organic Lake... | reverse complement strand
CTCTCCACGTAATGGCTCTGCAGGTGCAAGGTGTGCAGAAGAGAAGGATGATGGACCAGAGGTAAATATGTGGCGCACTAATTCAGGGCGTCTCCACTCAGCGGACGTCAAGGAATCAAGCCCACCATTGCACAAATGATAGTTTGAGGAAAGCATCATCGCTTCATTCAAACACGCTTATTGCTAGCCAGCAAATAAATCGTCAGCAATGACACGCACCTGCATGGACCAACATAAACACAACACCAATGTATACGTACACATACATCTGCACATAAAAAAGCCCCTGGCTAGAGCGCTCGATGAAAAGGAGAAAACGATGCCTTTTTGTCAACACACACCAATTGCCTCCAGCCCTGATTGCAAGTATTAATACCATTCATACACCTCTTACAAAAGCACAAACACACCCACACTTACCCACACACACACAGATATACGCACACATACAAACGTACAACACATAAGCACAGGTACACAGGAATGTTAACTGACCTGCAAGAGACGGAGGATTGCTTTCTGCAAGGAAGAGGAGGCAGGTTGAGGGTTAGAAGAGTCATTTTACACATGCTTTGGGCATTAGGCCATGCAAGGAACCAACCCTAGCCACTACCCTGGGCAATAACATACTACAAGGCATACGTACGTAATTCCTGCATAGGTTGTTGAAGGTCGAGTGGTGTCCATCATAAAGGCGCACCAGGAATCAAATGTTTGGAGGAGACAAAGGAATCCTCCCAGGAAAGAAAACATGCTTGTGTGTACTTTAATTTGTGTACAGCATGGACAAGAAAGAGAGAGAGAGAGAGAGAGAGAGAGAGAGAGAGAGAGAGAGAGAGAGAGAGAGAGCGCTTCAAGCTGCTTGACATATTTGCCCCCTCTTACCCTCCCCCCTTTGGCTGGGAAAGTAGTCTACAGAAGGCTCAACAAAACATAATCCATCATTTGATAGTATTCAAATCAGCGCCAGCACCTAAAAGCCCCACACCGTAAATTCACTGCAGGCAGCACTCACACATTTGCAATGCTTAAAACACTGCAGGCAACACTCAATCATGGAGTTGGCCAGAACCGTACATATACACCGTATATGACCAGTGATTTCTCAGCCAAAATGCCGTACATAAACCGTATATATATGGTTTCGGCCAACCCTACTCACTTGCGATGCATAGTCTATGTTTTTCCAGCCAAACTGGCTCATGTCAAACACGGCAATAGCCCTGCCATCCCATTCCTCTGAAGAAGGAGCGCCAATGGACGCTTCCTGCTTGCGAGCCAGTTCCTGTATATGGTGTGTGTATATGATTGTGCGCATGTGTATGTGTGTGTGCTTGTGTGTGTGCATTCACGTCCTGCTTGCAAACTCCATGTTGTTTGTGTTTGTGTTTGAAGCGAAAACTTACAAATTGCGTGCTGCTAAAACTTGTGCTCGCAAACCAAGCACTTGCACAATCACGCGTTTGTAATTTGACTGACTTACAACATGAGGCACAGATCAACTCAGCATCAAAAAGCGAGAGTGTGGTAGGGTTGTTGAGTTGCAGTGCGCTACAGTCTTGTGGCCAAGGCCAACAAGATGAGTCGTATTAAATAGTGCAGCATTAAATACTTCTACTTGAAACCAGTTGGCAAAATTTGCTGTAGTATCGCTATAGTGGCCAAGGCCAACAAGATGGGTCGAGCAGGACCATGTGATGATATGCACAATGTACGTACAGTACTTTTGGCAGAGTACTTTTGGCAGAAAGATCTCCTGATTTGCGGTCAAATGCGGTTGAGCACAATGTAGGTATACAGTATACATGGACTTTGCTGACCAAAGTGAGGAGCCAGGCTGTCCCTGTTATGCTCGTGCATACTGCAACGCTTTAGACCAACAACAGGCCACTTTAGATCAAGGACAGACTGCCATCGCGCATGCAGGTAGGTCACCCTCACATGCACACTATAACGATCAGTAGGGGACAGACCTTCAGTTGCAAGTACTGGCAAGCTCATGGGTTAAACCATTTTCCACAGCTACTTCAAGCCACTCTCAAGTTTAGGAAGCTTTCCCTGCATCAGTATCATCCCTGCATATAAGTACCACTAACCCGCTCGTCCACACTCTTTACACCTCCACACTAGCATGCACACCTACCATCACACCACCAGCACGTTCACCTTACACCACCCGAGCACGCACACCTACCATCCTGCCCATGTGGAGCGTTGCATCAAGGGTGTACGTGATGAAGATCGTGATCCGTTCTGGGTCCTGCAGCCCATACAGACACACAGAGGCAGGCGCTTTAGAAAATGCAGAAGTGTGCTGGAGCTTAAAGAGATGCACTTCACAGGGTAACGCTAGCAGGAAGCCAGGAGATGCTGCAGCTCCCTGCTCATGCGCAGGGCAAGTTGTGGGGTGGCCAGCTCCGCATGCTGACTGCTCTTTGATCACCTCAAACACAACCACTTTTATGTGTGGGTGTGTTGCGAGTGTGGGATCCTTCCAGAGCACATGCACCAGTCAATATTCAAGAATCGGTGAGCGTGTTGGAGCAAAAAGTGACAGAGAGACGGGAAGAGCGAGCGAGAGACTGGCTGACTCACAAAGAACACTCACGCATAACACACGCACGCTCGTACATATGCACACACGCACACACACTCGCACACACACACTCACACACACACACGCGCGCACACACACACACACACACACACACACACACACACACACACACACACACACACCGAAGGCACGTAGTTCCCTCCCACGATCAGGATAGCGGGGTGGTCTGCAGGCAAGGAGGGAGGATCCCAAGTGAAAAGATGAAATAGGCAAACAATATTCTGGAGCGAGCAAGACAAGTACGCACACGCAAGCGCCTAGGATATGGTAAAAAAATGCATATACCATACACAACTGTCACTCAGTGTTTTCAGCAGAATCTTTCAAATTTTGTGCTCACCTCTTGGGTTGACCACAACCGTCAACATACACACCGTATATGACCGTGCAATAAAGGTTTCCCAGCAATTCTACTGTATACCGCACACACACCGTGACTACATATATATGTATGGTTTTAGCCAGCCCTTCTCGTATCTGGCATGCATGCAAATGATACTCGCATGCTTGCAAGTGATCCTGGCCAATCCTGCATAGAAAGCCCAAGTTCACAGCACCATTTCTATGGCAGTAAGGCACATGGTAGGAGAGAGCCCTGCCCCACACTTCCTTGCACCACAGCGGGCTTGTCTGCCTTTTTCCAAGGTATCTTTTATGTAAAACGGTGAGCGCCGTGCAGTGCACTGAAAGTGGATCGCAGATGGTCGTATTTCAGTGGAATTAGAATGATGGATGTGCATGAAGTAGAGTGGTCCTAAGATTTCCACACCTACTCCTCTGCACTTTCCGTATTCATTGTGCTGTAGTGAACTGAGTCAACCAGTGGACCCCTGAGGCCCTGCCTACATTAACAGGGCGGCCTGTCAACTAAACCGTGCTTTCAATTCTAAGCGTTAAGTGAGCAAGCAATGCTGTCCTCTTACAACACCAACTGAACTCAAAAGCCCTTTAATTTTAAACCTCTCACTCTTCCCGTCTGACCTCTCTTTGCACCACCCTTACAAAACAGCTGTGCTTCTGCTCCTGTCACAGCCCTACTTACTCCCACTTCAATGCAACAACTTACTCTTTTTATCCTGGCCCATCAAAAAGACTGAGTCCCGCTCCAACTCAGGAGCGACGGCCTCCTATTAGGTAGAGCGAGTGTGTATGGTGTATGCACACGAATGTGTGTGTGTCTGTTTTGTATGTGTGTATGTGTGCGATGTGTGTGTATGTGTGTGATGCGCGTGCACCTTACCAGGGGCAATTGAGGGTTTGCAAGCAAAAATGTGCATTCATGAGCATGAAGCCGCTTTTTACAGGTCTTTGTCTTTTGCAGCGGGTTGCTAGCGTGTGCACACTGTGTAAATTGTAAATTAACACCAATATAGGGCGGCGATTAGGATCTACTAAGCGCCGTTAATTGGCAGCTATTATATACACAGGTACACTTTATTTTGCCTTAACGGTGTGCATCTAAGTGTTTACCGAGCTTGGCATGCTTGCAGCTGTCTCAGTGCTGCGATATGTGTTTCGTCTCAGCGCTGCTGTGAAATGTGTCATTGGGTTGTGATTGAACTTACATCTGAGACACGCTTTCCTGGAACATTCTCCGCACGCCACTTTGCGTGGTCTGTCAAGTCTCGGGCAGCGACCGTGACATCCCATTTCCTTCCTATGAGCCACCTGCAATCAAGTGCTAAGAGCGTGCTTTTGCGTACGTTTCTGTATGTTTTTGTATGTGAGTGTGTATGTGCGTGTGTCTATGTCTGTGTGTTATGTGTTTTGTGCGTGTGTGAATGTTGTGTGTGAGTGTGTGCGTGTGTCGGTGAGTGTGTGTGTGTGTGTGTGTGTGTGTGTGTGTGTGTGTGTGTGTGTGTGTGTGAGAGAGAGAGAGAGAGAGAGAGAGAGAGAGAGAGAGAGAGAGAGGAGAGAGAGAGAGAGAGAGTGTTGTGCGCGTGTTCGCCCACTAAATCGAACCTTTATTTCCACTCTCAATGCACTGTACACTGCACACCGAACCTGATAAGAACATCATCTGTCGTGCCTTCCTCTCCATGTCTAATTAAAAGCTGATTGACATCCCCTGTGCATATCGTGCGTGTGTGTATTCAGCGTATGTGTCAGTAAATGTACGTGAATAGCGTTTGTGTGCATGCGTACTGTGAAGTATGTTTGTGTGCATGCGTACTGTGAAGTCTGTCTGTGTGTGTGTGTGTTTGTGTGTGTGTGTGTGTGCGTGTGTGTGTGTGTGTGTGTGCGTGTGTGTGTATGAATGTGTATGTGTGCTCGTATGTGCGTGCACGTGTGTGTATGTATTGCGTGCATGCATGTGGGCGTGCGTGCGTGCACGTATAAGGTGTGTATGTGTGTGTCTGTGAGTGTTTGCGTGTGTAAGTGTCCGTGTGTGTGTGTTCGTGTTGGTGTATGTGTGTGCGTGCGTGTTCAATTATGTACCTTCATCGCCTCCAAGATCTGCCCGCAACTGGGAGACTAAAGCTTTGTTTTGCTGCGTCCCTACCTCATTGGCCATCGAAAACTTTTAAGGTTATGCAAGCTTGCATAAATTGACCCTGAAACTTTTTAAAGCCAAAAACCCTGAACAAGCCTGTCCTGTAAAATGATGAGTCTGAGGAAAAATGCAGTGGGCTGTGGCATGGCCAGACCCAAGCAAGCCTCCAAAGCCCCTCCACATAGATCTGTGGTTAAGACCAACGCACAAATGAAGGCGTTGGTCTTGTCCTTGGGTGGTGCGCATCTGCCTTTCTCACAAGCATACGCACATGCACACACAAATACACATACACGCAGACATACACACACATACGCACACAAGAACACACACACACACACACACACACACACACACACACACACACATAAACACAAGCACACTTACACACGCTTTCACACACGCAAGCGCGCGCACACACACACACACACACACACACACACACACACACACGCACACACACACACGCACACCACACCACACACACACACACACACACACACACACACACAAACACACACACACACACACCCACACACACACACACAAACACACACGCACACCACACACACACACACGCACACACACACACGCACACCACACCACACACACACACACACACACACACACACACACAAACACACACACACACACACGCACACACACACACACAAACACACACGCACACCACACACACGCACACACACACGCACACACACACGCACACGCAGGCGTGTTAATCGAGCCTGGCGAGGAACACAGGAGAGCGTACAACGACACATTTAGAGAGTTTGAAGTCTTGCAGGGTAAGCGCGGGCTGCCCATTGATAGAGCTGTGCAAGTGCATCGCGACCTGCAGGGTTGATACGGTACTGGCGAATTTTCGCCAGAGACCAATTGAAATTGCAGTCCTGAAGCTTATCATCTGTGGCTGTGGCTGCTGAGACTCGTATAGCAAGAGGGAATGTGTATTGGGGGATCTCTGGGAATTTCACCCCCTCCTGCCTGCGTGCCTGCACAACGAACAGCCCTGTTGCTCTCTCCTGTCTGCGCAGCAAACAGCCCTAGTAAGGGCATAGTCAACTGGAGTGAGGGCTACTACTCAGAGCTCGAGAATAGAAGTGGTGCCGACGGGAAGTTTGTGTACTACTTTGAGAGCAACGGCTGGGGCCCCGACAAGCTGTTTAAGTGAGTGTTCTGGGCCTGTGGCGCTGTGGAACATACAAGCATAAACAACAAGTGATGCAGCACGTCTACAGCTGGTTTGCAGTGTACTCGGGATACTGCATGTATTCCCTCCTGCTCTATCTTAAGAATGCAAGGAAATGAAGAAGGTCGTCAAGGCTCTTGCATGTGCACTGGCCGTTGTTTGAAATAAGTACGCCTTCAAGATCTAGATTTTGCTGAGCACGGGGGGCCAAGCATGCCCACGAATTGTGTGCCAATTGCACACGTCCATTGTTAAACTGTCCATACAGGCATTCAAGCCAGAAGTCTAGGGTTTAACCAGGACCAGGAATGCATAAACCGTTTGTGACCATGCAATATGCGGCTACTAGTATGACCAAATGTCCACCATCTACATGGTGGACATTTGTACACACAAGCAGCAAGCCACGCAAGCATTAAGCATTAAACACTCATATTTAACGTTGTCTGTGCACGTCACGCACATGGTAACGAATGTAAAGCACGTAAACACATGCACGTGTGCAACAGGATGGGCCCTAGCACCAAACAAGAGAAAGAGGAGCTGGTTTCAAAAATGATAGGCTGGAAGACCGAGCGCTTCCAAGGAATGGTCGAGTGAGTGCACACTGCTTCTGTCTGTAATTCTCGTTGAAAGGTGTTTTTGTTTAGTTAGTGTCAGGAGTGCCTTTTACTGCCTGCGCAGCGATATTCCTTTCCTCTGCTGCTTTTTTGGTGGTCATGTGTTTTGTGCCTTTCCTGTTGCATGAGGGTCGGAACGATTGCCTTCAATTACCTTTTGCTCTTAGCTCCCTGTTAGTCAAGGAGCCCAGTATCTTCAAATTGGAAAACATCCATTCCACACGCAAAGGCACTCACACACACACATACACACATTTCCCCGTGTGTGCAGGTGTGGGGAGGTTGATCTTGAGCCAAGGCCAGGAGTAGTCAGGATCATTGAAGAAGCCGCAGATCTAGGACTGAGAGTGGCAGTCTGCTCACCTGAACAAGAGAAGAGCAACCTGCTGAGCACCCTGAAGTTGCTGTTGGTAATTGAAAATGGCGCCAATCAGCTTTCACCCTTCCTTACAATAATTGCTTTGGCGGCGCGCACACTCACTCACACACACACACACATACACACACAGATAAGAGTATACATACACAAACATGCACACACACAAACATGCATACACACAATTACACACACGCACACTTGCATCCACTCATCCACACTAACATGCACACACGCACACACTCACATGCAGGGTGAAGAAAAGACTGCAAAACTTGACTGCTTATTAGCAGGTATCTGCATGCTGTAGCTGTTTCTCTGTTGCATTGTGTGTTTGAACCTGTTTGCTTTGACATTTCTGCACAATGTTTTTGAGTACCAAATGGCCTGAAGCCCCATTTGTCATGCCTTTATATTTACTAATTAGGTTACATATGTGTACAGGTCCATGACTGAAAAGCACAGTCTCATGTGTACGTTTACAGTGCCTCATACATTTCAGTCATAATTACCTTTTTAGGCGTCACATGAATGAGCACTACTAAATCTGATTTTCCGCAGCAAGTTCTCCCCCTCTCACGCACAATAAAGACCGCTGATGCCTGTGCCTGACCCGAAAAGGTTACTGAGGTCACACGCGTTATGCCATCAAGCTTGCAAGCAGCATAACTTGCACAGAAATGATGCTACCAAAAATTGATACTACCTATGCGCAGGAGATGAAGTGTCTGTACCGAAGCCCGACCCAGCAGTGTACATCAAAGCCGCTGCTGCCCTGGGAGTTCAGCCCAACGAGTGTGTATGTGTAGAGGACAGCACGCGAGGCCTCCAAGCGGCGCTAAAGTGAGTACTTTCGTGCGCGCGTGCTCCCTTCCTTTGCTTGCCTCGTACTGGCGTGCAAGGAAATTCTGTTTTCATTTAAATCCCCTAGGTCAAGGAAAGCTCATGGCAAATGAGAAGTATGGTCACCACTGGTACCGGTGTGGGATAGAGAATGGCATGCTTTGAGACGTGGTAAAAGGGTGCAAGCCATGAATGCTGTATTCTACAGTTTGTAGCTCCATGCACTAGGGACTGCATCTGCAATGCAAACCATACTAAAGAGGAAAAAGGGAACATAAGAGAGGAGTAGCTCCTTCCAATTTGATACCTGCAATGATACTTAGATCATCGGTATGGGAGAATCAATTCTTGTTGGCTCAAGCAATTATTTCATTTACACTTTTAATTTAACCTGCTTCTGTTTGTTCACAGGGCAGGAATGCGGGTAATTGTAACATACACTCAGGCAACCAAAACCCAGGTATGTCGCTCCTCAAATTGCCTCTGTAGGTTGTGTTCCAAGGTACTGTAAGTCATACAATCTTGGAGGCCCGACCTCCGTCTGCCTTGCATCCTTGATTTGTCAACTTGTTTACAGTGACGTATAACAACATCACTGTGACCCCATCCAACCAACAGCTTTGGCGGCACCGCTGAAAACAGAAAGAAAGGAACTGGCATCAAAAATGCGCCTGCAGGCTTTTGAGGGAGCTGAGAGAGTGATTTCAGATCTGGCCTTCCCTGCCAACGTCACTGCACTCGAGTTGAAACAGTCTCGCATTGCACAGGGTGCGACGCTTTTTGTCTCTCTAGCACGCTTGCAGCTAGCACAGCATACAGTGTGATGATTCCATTGCTGTAAGAGGACTCCGTATTGTGTCAAGCTTGAGCATGCATTTGCTGACCACGTCCCTTATTGTACTTGTGGAGCATGAATTGTTGGTGCCTACTCGCGCATGCCTGCTTTTAACATCATCAATTTAAATATATTTGCGCAAAGGCAAAGTTGCTTTGTCAAATTCCTGATTCAATGCTTTGGTCATCCACTTGCTACCTCATGCCCTGTCATACTGCCTTTTGCAGATGACAGAATCCACATGTCCGTTTCCGATAGCGCCGTGAACTGGATGAACGAGTTCCAGTAACGGCAATGCACTAACACGGCAGTGCACAAACACTGTCTTACGTCAGTTATTTGATGAGCGAGTGTATGAACGAATTCCAATAACGGCAGTGCACTTCCACTGCTGGTGCGGACGTGACCTTTACTTCCATGGTTGTAATTGTTAGGCACCTCCACGACCTCCCGCACCTCGAACATGTACATTATTAAGACCAGCGTATGGTATGTTCAACTATAACTTAAGCCACATTTTTGGTGACAGGCTGTTGCTCTGAGGCTTACCGGAAATGTCACTGGCTGCCCCACCATCTTAATATCAATTATGACGATAAGCACATGCTCAAAGTAGTGCAACATGCAGCCGCACCTGCCTTGAATAACCAAGAGGCAACCGCTACCTTCCTACTGCTCCCAAACTGGATGGAAAATAGCAACAACGCTTTTCACAAAACGTGCACTGACAACAAGGATGTTGGCACTATACTTGGAAATATCCCAAAGATAAAAGTGCGCTAATAGATGCCACTATCAGCAAAGCAAAACACCACCCCTGCCAGAAGCAACATGGGGAATACGCATCCTAGTATCCTAGTAGTCTGGTACAAAGCTGCCAGGGAGCAACTTATTACAAACAATCCATCTTGGTTAGAGAAAACAAAACAAGACCTATCACCAGCGGCAATCTGGAATTTTAAAAACGCAGGCACCATACCTTTTCTTGAACCACCTACTGAAAGGATACTGCCAAAAATGGCAAAAATATGTAGGCTCCCCAAAGACTCAAGAAACACAGTTATCAATGCAAATTTTGGCAACATAAGGCAACATAAGGCAACAAGCGATACAGTACTCAGCCAGGTCCCCTCCCATAATGTGCAACAAAAGCGCTTGCTGGAACTCAAGGCCCCTAACTGGAAAGAATGGGCCTTCACAGATGGGAGTTGTATTACAAACAAAGGAGATGTATCTCGGTCCATTGGAGCTGGAGTCAACCACCCTCAATCCAACAAAATCACCACGGCAAATCCTGGAGGGACAAGCATCAATAAAATTCAAACACAGCCGAGCTAGCAGGAATTGCTGCTGCTTTGATAAATGAACACACCCATATCGCAACAGACAGCACTGGTGCGCTATGGCAAATAAGAAATAGCATTCTCCACCCCCAGCGCATGAAATGGCATAGACATGCCAAATTCCTAGAAACCATCGTGCACCACATCCAGCTATCTAAAGACACCATTCATCTCTACAAGGTTAAAGCTCATGCTGGCATCCTGGGAAAAAGTGCGCTGATGCCATAGCAAAGTGCTCTGCGGAAAATCAAAGTGGCCATGACATCCACATTAACACCGACGCCAATCCCCATTCATCCATCTTCTGGCCAGCAAGGGTGGAAAACCCTCCCCCAGCTTGTCAACCATATAATACCTCTTAACACCTGCCAACCAGGCCCTCCAGCAGACAGGCTCTCCATTTTCTCAGATCCCGATGCTGTAAAAGCACACATGCACGTCCAACACAAACTAGGTCCTACATCAAAAAAGGTTTCAAACCCTCAGTCCACATAGTGCTACACAAAATACCAAGAACTGATTGAGGAAGGCATCGTCGAGGAAGACATAAGTAACTCATTATGGATAAATGCAAGTGTCACCTCTGGAGGAAAGAATAATGTTATGCTCTGCCGCTCAGTGCAACCATATACAAGGCCCACCAACCTGCCCCATCTGCCAGAAGCTAGGCGGCACCTACCACATGCTGTCAGGCTGCAGTCATCCCGATATAAATAAGATGATTATTAACAGGCACAACGCTTCTGGACGAATGATTATATTAGCGATCTAACAAGGTACACAGGGTGCATGCCTGTTAGCACAAGCAGACGTGGGCAGTCGTGAAAAAATGGTACAAAAAGGCATCACACGCCCTTCAAAAGAAACACAGATAGGGATGATTCCAACCTAGCTCTTACCTTCCAATCTCAATGCACAACAGCGGCAAAAACTTAGCAAGCCAGATGCAATCATAGTTATTCCGACCCAGTAACCACACCCCAAACGAAATCCAACAAACACGTATCAAACTAGGTCTGCCAATAATGCAAGAAAAGTTGCCCGTGATAGAAAGAAAGAAAAAGAAAAACTACGCAGGGGTGATAATACCACAAGCATGGATTAAGGAAACAAAGACGTTGCTGTCGGACAGCGAAGTACTGCCCGCGATAACGCGATAGCAGATGGCGCTGCCAATCCATACCCCCTGGCTATGAAACCAAGAGACATACAATTAAACAAACGCGACATACATATAATAGAGATTAAGTGCTGCGTAGACACTTCCCCTACTCAACAAGCAGAAAGGCACGAGAACAACATAAGCTGCTAATGCCTCACTTACTCAGACAATGTAAAATCCTTCACACCATCCTGCTAGGAGCAACTGACACCATCTACAGCAGCCACACAAGGAACCCACTCCACAGCCTCGGAGTGACTGATTTACATGCCACAGCACCCTCTAAAAAATAAGCCTACAGCGTGACCCCCTCCCACCAGCGGAGTCTTTTCTTTTTCTTTGTCTTAAGGCTACAAAATCGTACAGATGAGACGAGACATTAAACACAACCCCCACAAATACCTAAGCAATACTCTTGGTGTGTGCAGGCTTCTGCCTCCCAACCACCTGATCCCCACTAAAAAGCTTCTCTTATTTTTATTCTCCAGGTGCGATGTTGTGTGTCTTTGCATCCATTGGGTGGCGGTCCAGAACATAAAACAACATCCTTTTCTAGTCCATGTTGATGGTGTTTACACTACCTGCGTTCCTTTTTCTCCTTTTTCTCCTTTTTCTTCTTTAAAGGGGCCTCACTAATCATATAGAGACTTCCCCCCTGCCTGTCAGGCACAGCAGATGGTGCCGCTTAGATCCTATTACCTTCTAATTCCTCCTTATTGTGTGTGCCTGTGCCTGTGTGTGTGTGTGTGTGTGTGTGTGTGTGTGTGTGTGTGTGTGTGTGTGTGTGTGTGTGTGTTTGTATGTGTGTGTGTGTGTGTGTGTGTATGTGTGTGTTTGTGTGTGAT
>Ga0307960_1001875_pt1 | contig 12348 bp, 14 predicted proteins | sample OrgLakmetagen542_FD_201832 | JGI IMG/M metagenome (GOLD analysis project Ga0307960, IMG submission 201832) | Saline water microbial communities from Organic Lake, Antarctica - #542 | ecosystem: Environmental > Aquatic > Non-marine Saline and Alkaline > Saline | place: Antarctica: Organic Lake... | reverse complement strand
TGGGCATAGGGGTAGAGGAGGGGGCAGGGGCGGGGATGGGCGCAGGAGGGGGTGCAGGAATGGGGGGAGGCGGCTCCCTACGCATGTAAGGCTCTAGGTGCTTCTTTAACACGGCCTCCTGCACGGAGCTGCTGCAGCGGGACACAAAGCGCGCAAGGCTGCGGGCGTACACATCCTGCACAACCAGTGGGAGATAGAGGACAGAGAGGAGAACTTTAGTGTTGGTTTGAAACTCTGAGGCCCCAGCATGCATAACAAGGCACACACACACACACACATTTACACACATGCACACGCACACGCGCGCACACACACACACATACACACTGCTTCCAAAAATAGCTCAAGTTGCGACCCTGCTACACAAAACACCTTCCACACCTTTGGCAGTGCTGCCCCAGAAAAGCCTTGTATGGCCTCTCCTTTGCCCTCTGCACGTACTGCTGCAGTGGCCTGCTGCATGGAGCTGAAGGGCAGCGCACCAGGCCATCGGGGCTTGAGCGCAGGGCGGCCCACCTGCATTGAAGGCATGTGATGTGTGTACATGCTTATCTGTGTATTTGTGTGTGTGTGTGTGTGTGTGTGTGTGAGATTGTGAGAAGAGAGCACCGTTATGCAAAAACAGTGGAGGCAGGGCTTACCGAGAATTCCATGCCCTCTGGGTTGCATCCTCCAGCTAGGCCTCCCCAGAGTGCAGCTGGAACAGTGGAAGGCAGAGCCCTGCACGTGAGTGTGTGTGTGTGCGCTTGTGTGTAGGTGTGTGTGCACATGTGACTGCATGCTTTCAAGTGCCTTTTTTGTTGGGCTCGTAAACCTCTGTTTCTAGGACGGGGTGCCCATTTCAAAAAGATGAAGGGCCATGCTGCAAATACGCGCCACTCTTCAAGAAGCTATGGTATTATAGGCGTAACTGGGTATAAATGCTATACTCTAATATCCCTATCCAGCATCTTTGGTAGCACGAACACTGAAGATCAGGGATTTGGTTTTATTGAAAGCCACAAGCACACAAGTGTCATAGCATGCACATGCACCACACAAAATGTTGCTTCCAACCTCTCATGCCTGTTCTGTTATGCTTTCCTGTGTTTTTCTGTAGCAAGTGCAAAACTATTGCTTACGTGCAGTATTAATTTGCAGCAAACCAGCAAATGGATGCCCCACAGGATATGCTTGATATTCTCAGTCCAGAGGTGAGGCTTGAAAGCATCAAACATTCTATTCCAGCAAATACAATCTTGAAAAGGACACATCCAAATGACAGGACTGGCAACGCAGTACCCCCCCCCCCTTTTCTTTAGAGGATGACTGTAACAATTCAAGACTTGCAATCATGCGTGACCGCCAATGCAGCACATTGCCCATAGCTAGAAAAGGAGGGTATTTCTTGCAGAGACATGCACACACTTAACGCGGCAGGTGTCCCGCATGCTGGATGTTACACAGCACATTCACTTATATGTGCTGTAATAACAGAAGCCCCAAAAGGGGCATAGCTTGCATAGACAGCTTCACAGCCGCAAACCCTCCCAAGGAACACACCAGACCTTTGCTGGGACATGCAGAAGCAGGAGACATGTGAGACCACTTACTTGGGGTGGTAGGTGTCCCGCAGGAAATCATCCTCTCCTCGTCGTGCATACACAAACATGCGTTGGTGGTCGTACAGATCTGCATGCTCACAAACGTACGCACACACAGGGCAGTGTGAGTGAGAAGACGAGAGGACGAAATAAATCAGTGAATCCAGAGCTAGCAAAGGTGAGGCGTGGGCTTCAGTGCATTGTTGTTGCTTGGTGAGACATGGTCTTGACCAAGACATGGGCTTCAGTGAATTGTTGTTGCTTGTGAGACATGGTCTTGCGCAAGACATTCATGCCCTTCAAAAATTCTACGCAGGGTGCCACAGAAGCATTCAGGTCTGACTAAAGCACAGGACGGAATACAGCACACACTCACACAGCGAGTGCCACGAAACTGCAACTGGGGTTTTGAAAGAGACCATGGTAGTGACATATATGCATACTCTTTCCTTACTATGCAGTTCACATCCCGTGTCGTACAAATGCAGGTGTCTGAAATGATGCCGGCCACAACACTCACATATACACACACACCTGAAGACATGCGGAAGTTCATGCTACTGCCACCCCGTCCCCCACGCCCTCCTCTGCTTCCACGCCCTCCTCTGCTGCCCCTTCCCCCACGAGTACCACCAGGCATACCCTCAGGCCCAAACTCCTGTGTTTGTTATAACGTGTTTGTGCATGTGTGAGCGTGTGTGCATGTGTGCAAGTTTGTGTGTGTGTTAGTGTGCGCATGCAAGCTGCGCTCTTCTACACTCACGGTGCCACCAAGCGTACTTTCAGGCCCAAGTTCCCGGCACGTGTGTTTGCAAAAGGGTGCATATGTGTACGTGCAAGTACGTGCAAGTACGTGTGTGTACCTTGACGGACATTCATGTGCACACAAGATTGGTAAACATGTGCAGCAGACTCACATAGCACACTGTTATGCATATGTGAGTTTCTCTCATCTCGTCAGTCAAGTTTTTCCCGCCTCATCAGTGCACACTATCAACCCTTTAGGCACTGCTCACGTTGGTAAGCTCAAATTTGTCTTCTCATACAAACGCACACACGGCATACGGCACAAGGGCACAGCAAAAATGCCCTTGTCCACGAAAGTCCTATTTAATACGCACATGCAGATGCGTGCACACACATGCAAGCACCCACGCACACACACGCACATTTCACACACATATACGTTGCTCGCATATACACATGCGCACACACGTGCACACACTCACACGCACATAAACGCATACACATCCACACCTGCAGTGCGTAAGGCACAAAGGCACGATGGCGGTGCCCCCGTCCATAAGCAGTACCCCGTGAGTGCGGTCTGGCCTTGAGCGTGTGTGTTTGGCCAGACGGGTGTCCTGTTTGGCACAGATATAATGTGTGCACTTGTGTACATGTGCAACGTGCGTGGTGGCTACAGGAAGAAACTTGAAAGGGGTGTGCAAAATTGCATGAGAGGAGTGGAAAAGAGACTGCCAACAGTATTGAGATGTCAGGCTGAGACGTATTTCAGCCAAGATAATCCGCCTTCCATTGAATCCTGCCGACATATGCACCACAAATAGCAATTTGCTCAGTTCAGTTATTCTGAAGTCACAACCACCATCCTTTGACAGAGGCACAGCAACACAGGATCACACGGGGCCCTGAGCTCGTCTAACACATTACAACCTACCTATTCTGCTAAAGACCCTCTGTGCAGACCTTGGGAGCTCTTTTACCAGAACTTAAACACACAGGACCGCATAACCATTTGCTGTTAGATACAAACAAGTAACGCCAGTAATAAGGCAACAGGCTTAAGAACCGCGCAGCCATCTGCCCGTGCATGCAGTAACACACCTTGCACGTCATCCCTAGCTGTGCCATACCAAAATAAAGCAGCAGGCTTCAACCACTATTTGCCCGTACGAACCAGTAACGCACCTTACATTTCATCCCTAGGCCTTAACCGGAAATAAATAAATAGGTAAAGAACCGCACAAGCATTTGCTCCCCTGAATGCAAAGTGGCATACCTTGGCCATCATCATCAGGGCCCTCCGGGTGGTCTTTGGGCTTGTCCTTGTTCAGATGAGAGGACAGGCGGCGCATGATGCCTGCTGCAGCACCCCTACAATGACAAATTAGGGGTCGCATGTTGCAGTTGAGCATGACGCAGATGAGAGGACAAGCGACGGTGCATGATGTCTGCTACAGGACCCCTATATTTAATACAAGATACCGCACTGCTCCTTTGCTATTGCGAGTCCAGATTATTGCGAGGTGCTCAAATGTTTAGCATACTTATTTTGCGATTACTTGGACTTGCGAGACCAGCCATCTCATTTATATTTGCAACCTTTCGCAAATTTTGGGCATTTTTGTGTGCTCTGCTCTGTTTAAACCTCTACCCATGAGAGGGTTTGCAATCCCTTGGTCACCCATATTTAAACAGCATGATTTTTTTGGCTGAACGATAATAAAGGTGCAATTTAGCAGGAGTTCAAACCCAAGACCTGCAATTTCCAGCCAGAAACTGCCTTTTTGAAATCAAAGTCTTGCAAGGTCCGAGTCATCTTAATTTACTTTGGAAAACACACTGCGTGGCCCCCAAATAATGAATTATTTGCTTGCAATACTGCTAGGAGCAGTATGGTACATAACAATATTTAAGTAAAGTGTGTTTGTAATAAAAAGATACATGTCAACAATACACGTGTAGATTCGTGAAGGCAAACTTCCACTTTTATGTTCCTCCAATGAGAGCGCAAGCAGCGCATGCTGTAGCACCTTCGAAATTCCTATACAGTACCCAACCACAGACTGTTGATAGGCATGATGCGGGCATATGCTTGCGAAGGATGGTGGAAATTTGTTGTATTTTCCAGGCAGGTGACACCTCAGAATGCCGATCCTACGCATCGCATACGTTGGTGTGAGTGATTGCACGTGCTTTATGCACAAATATGTGCAGACAGAAGTAGTTTTGGTTGGTCAAAGGGCGGCCTGAGAGAGGACATCAAGTACGCTGATTTCTACCCCTTAGCAACAACACAGGCATCAATTCATTCGACACGAGTAATTTCCTGGATATACAAAAGAGCACGCACGACCACTCACAGCAGTTTATAATCTAGCTACAAAAAAAAACAGACCAGGTATGACACGTGCTGATGTTACGACTGGATGCTTGGACAACGCCCGTGCTGCACAAAACACAGGTCAGCCAAACACGGGCATTGCACGCTCGCGAATAACATACAGCATACAACTGGTTATATGAATTTATACTTAGAACTGGTGCTGGGTGCACGTACCTGAAGTTGGTGATCCCCTTGCGTCCCATTTCTAAGTACTTGGTGGCCACCATGTGAAGGCACTTGGCAGTCTGCAAGATGAGATTACAAACGAGCGAGCGAGTATGTGTGTTTCAGTCAAATTCCACAGGATCCAAGAGAGCCTGGTCAGCTCTTTGCAGGCTGCAGGAGAACAATCTGACTTACATCCGTTTTTAGCTTGTAGAAGAGCACGTGTGAATGTGTGAGAGAGTACGTGCAACAAGCGCGTTGGGAACATCAAGGGATGGTAAACCCTTGACAGTCAGCAGTGGCAGGAAGACGCAATACACAGAGTTTGCACTAAATAAGTCCAATAAGAGTTTAGGAAGCCCCACAGCCAAACTTAGCGAGTGTTCAAGATCCAGCGTTGCGTGCGCACACACACACACACACACATGCATACACGCCAGATCCGCACGGGTCACGAGCAACAAGACGGTAAGTTTGTGTCAGCAAACAGGCCAGCAAATCGACAGGAAGGCAGTCAGCTTGTCAGATCAGCAGGTTGTCCATCTAATTCTGATGCTACACCTCACACAAAAATCCATGCACGTTGCTCTGCACCCAAGAGGGTGTAGAAACACACTCCTGACACACACAGTTTGGCGGCACTTGTGCCTGTAAACAGCATAGCACCAAATAAAACAGGCTGGCGTTGGCCTATATAAGACAGCCTCTGCATCACCCCACACAAAACCAGGACACACAACCGTTGGACAGCTCAAGGGCCCCAACGTCCCTTCCCTATTAACGAGTAGATTAGTTCACACACCCCATTAATTCTTGGTACATCTGGTACAAGACTACATGGTCAGGTACTCAATGGACTGTCACCTCAAAGCGATGGTTCGTCACAACACACCACAAGTCACACCATACCACATGCATGCTGAGACGAAAGGCACACCACATGCCACGGCACATGCACACGTGAACACAGGGACTCTGTTTACTGCGTGCTTGGATGTGACTGTGTCATAAATCAGGGCACAGAGCAAACACACATACACACAAACACATACACACACATACACACAAACACTTACACATACACACACACCTTGTACACGATGTGCTCAGGCGGGTTATAGGCCATGGCGTTCTCAAAAATGAGGAGCAGCTCCTTCTCCAGCGCGTCAAAATCTTGGTAGGTCCCTGACGCTAGGCGGTCGCGCACCATGTCAAAGCAGATGGGGTTGGCGATGACTTTGGAATAGTTGGGAGCCTGTCAAGTGGGCAGTGTGTGTGATTTGTGTAGATGAAAAAGTGTGCTTTGTGCATGTGTGCACATGCATGTTTGCGTGAGCACAAGTTTTTTAGTACGTGTTTGGCGCGCGTGTGCCTGATTTTGAGTGCTCGCACGCAGAAATGCGCACGTAGTCTGTCTTGCAGACAGATACACTGCAGACCCATTGGAGATCATGCAGCAGCAAGAAGGCTTTGCACTTAATTACGGCTCTAAAGCCCCCTTTCAGTGCATGTGCTTCAATCATGTGTTTTGCTTTCATGAGGCTGGAAGCTCCTCTGAGAACTTTTGCAGCAGCGAGCAGCTCAAACACGCATTAAAGAGGACAGTAGCATATATCAGCATGGAAGGAAACGGTGCTGCAAGTAATCAAACACAACTACAATCTCTCAAGTTAAATGGGGGCAGCATCTGCAGGTACGCTTTCAAGTGAGGGCAAGACACTTAGGTGGGGGTCACATTTGCAGGGGGGAGACGAACGTTGGTCAAATTTGCAGAGGGGGAACGTGCGTTGCAAGCGTGCATGAGTACCGCGTGGTGCGCGTCACATACGGCGTGGCAGTGACAAGCAGGCTCACCATTTCTTCAGACACCGGTGACTTGAAGATGCCGCCCGTATCCTTTTTGGCCACCATCTCAAGCACCTTGGCCATGGCCTGCATGCAACATGGGGGAGGGAAGGCAAGCACGTGACGCATTGTACAGGAGTGACGCATTGTACGGGGAGGGAAAAGGCAAGCATTTGACGCATTGCACGGGGAGGGGGAAGGCAAGTACGTGACGCATTGCCCGGGAAGGGAGAAGGCAAGTACGTGACGCATTGCACGGGGAGGCAGATGGCAAGCACGTGACACATTGTACGACCTGGATCCATCTGGTCGGGTTTGTTGCGTGTATAAGCAGATCAGCTGCATTGCTCCTACAGCCACCATTTGTTGTGAGCTACATAGCGTGCAAGCTTCCCCCCCTGCTTTCCCCTTGTTAAGTACCCCGCAAATAATCAGCCAACTTGCATCTTTAACTGGTGCGGGAAATAGTCAGATAAATATTGTCGACCATTGTCCCTGACTACTAGTTAAAAATCCTTAGAGAGGAGAGGGCCGACATTGTCTACTCTCGCCACGGATGACGGAAACTGAGAGCAAAGAGAAAATGCACGGCCCGCCATTTTTATAAGAAATCACCCCCTAAACACCATATTATATTCTACTACCCTCGTAACCATCACACATGCAAACAAGCCTGCACACTGGAAGCACACAGGCACCAAAACACATGCCTATCTATATGCACGCATCAAGCCACTCATGCACTCACGTGAAACTCATTGCTGCGCTTGAAGCTGGCCTGAGCAGGGTACGCGCTTGTACCTGCTTGGGCATCTGGAGTCTGCATGTGTGCATACGTGCGTGTGTGTGCATGAGTGTGTGTGTGCTTGTGTGTATGTATGTGTGTGCGCGTACAAGTGCAAGAGGTGGCAACTTTAATCAGTACATACATGTGAGCAACCTCTGTAGTAAGCATATGAACGAGAGAGAGAGAGAGAGAGAGAGAGAGAGAGAGAGAGAGAGAAAGAGAGAGAGACTATAAATGTGAACATGCATGTGTATACGTGTGAGCAACAAGGCGTATGGGCACCTAGGGTAACTGTGGGAGCACAATTGAAAGCAGAGATAGCAAAGGGTGGTCGATGCATTTGCAGGAGAGCATCATATGCGAGCACTTGCCTGCGCCTTACTTTGCCAAGCACAAACATACTCCATGCGTGGGGTTGGCAACGACCAAACATACATTCGCATATATGCATATATGATGTTGAAACACACAAACATATGTTCACATACATGGTGTTGTAGCAGGAAAATCCCATACATACGGTCATATACAGTGTGTGAACAAAGTTCCGGCCAACCCTATTCATGTGTGCCCAGATCAAAATGTGTGCCCCTGAGGGCATGCTTTGCCTAGAGCGCAATTGGATGCCACCATGCCCGTACCCCTTCTTTACACTTCCTTAAAAAAGCCCTTTCTGGCCTCATAAGCAAGCACATTGATTTACAGCCTGAGCACCTGCTCAGGTTACAACCACACAGGGAGCTCAGGGAGCCTGACACCTGCCTAGGCAAAGGAGGAGACCCATCGCATCCTTCTTGGACAAGTTCTCCTCAAGGGAACCCGCAAATACCACTCGCCGTCTCACCCAGTTGTTGACCCAATCCCTTTCCTGACAACCAATATGCCTGCTTTGCATGCCCCTTGGAGTGCAACTCCTCCAAAACGAGGGCAGCCCTCACACCCTTTCCGAGGCCTCACAGGCTCTTTTGCTCAAATTCACCTCAACCCTCAAGGAACCCCTGCACACCTGCTTTGCACCCCCTTTAGCTAAGCCCCCTCCAAAAGAAACACGGATGCCCCCCTTTGTTCCCTTACTGCCAGTCCGAGTCCCCTTCATGGTCTTGGACTGACCTGCGCACACGAAGACCAAAACAAGCAGAGCGGGCTGATCTTCAAGGTGAAAGCGCGACGAAGGAGCTAAGCACAATTGCATGCATGCCCACTTAGGTTCACGCCGTTGATGCATTAATACCATTGTTATGACATGACTAGTATTACGTAATGCCACACATGCACACGCAAGGTGTAGGCTGTGCGGTCAAGCAAACCATACACAATCCGTGCAGCTTGAGGCAGCTTCAAGACTTAGACATCAACAATCACCGATTCATCGCAGATTCAGACCCCACACCCTCCTCACAAGCTTTGACCCGTTAGGCATAAGCTGCAACCTAAACACACACCCAAACTATTGCATGCACACATACACACAATGAAACCTGTGCCAACAAATGCACTTACACAAACCGATTGCATCCACACAGACAACACACATACCCTTTGAAGCATTGGTCGGTTGGTGTGAGTGCTGTGGACTGGGCATGTACAGGGAGTCGTCGCTGTTGAGGTCACCCAGGTCAAGGTCATCATCGGAGTCCCCAAATGGCATGCCCTGCGTAAGTGTACAGGCAGCCAGCCACACGTCATGCATGTGTCATTGCGCGTAGGACTGCTGAATGGTAGAGAACGTGTGGCTGTGGATGGAATGCACCATTAGAGTCCCCGAGCAAGGTTCCTGTAGATAGCTACGACTGTGGAACTGGTTTTCCTAATCCGTGTGGCTGGCAGCAAACAGAGGTCTCTGCCTAAGTTCCTACACAACGTTTCTGTCATAGCTACAAGTGCGGAATTGGTTTTCCTAACACGTGCATGGCAGCAAACAAAGGATTATGCTGCCATATAAGTCCCCATATAACATTCCTGTATAGATAGCTTCAAGTGTGAAAGGTTGATTTCTAATACATGCGCACGACAGCAAATAAAGGTCTCTGCCCAAGTCCCCAGCTGGAAGGCCCTGCATGTGCAGATCGCTGCAACCACATTCAAACGCTCTTACTTTGCCTTCAAACCCAGACCCCAGCAAAACCTCCTCAACAGTATGATCTGAGTGCAAGCAAAGCTTGGATGGGCAGCTTTTATGGTCACAGGGTAAGGCTCCGTGGCGACGGATTGGGGGAGCCATCTACAGTAAGGCCAACCTCTGTGCATGCTTTCAAGGCATGCAGTCAGCCACGCCCCCCTAATTCTGCCAAGGCACATGGAGAGGAGCACCTCATGCGCCAAGGATATAACACAGAGCAAAAAAGGCAACTGGGTTTTGGCAACAATGAACGGCTTTGGGCTCCCCCCGTACCTGCGCGCCCAACGCATCGCTCAGCCATGCATCTCCTTGGGGTACAGGGGGAGGGCCTGCTCCAAAGCCAGCACCTCCTCCTCGTGACGCTGCCCCGCGCGTGGCGGCAGGAGGGGGGCGGCTACCAGCTGCTCCAGGGTTGCTGACCTTGATCTTGATCTGTGTGTGTATATGTGTGTGTTTGTGTGTATATGAGCAGGTTTGAGGGGACCTCCATTATGCACTAAAAAAAGTCGACACCTAAGGCAACCAACAGGAAGTTAGATCAGGACAGGCCACTCGATGATCGCAACAGTCCAGTTGGTTGTACTGCCATCAAGCACCTGTCAGAGTGCACAGTGCCCCAGGCACTCCCCTTGAGGTTCTTACGATCATCAAATAAACCTTCCTGCTCTTAACCTCCTCCTTGTTCCCTCGACCATAGCGAGGCACTTAACTGCAAGCCCAGAACACAGCAAAGCGTGCTTGTGATCCCTAAAACCTGCCCACCTTAGGCTTGTGGCCACCCGTGGTCCCGAACACGTTCTTCATGACATCGCCCATGCGCTGCTGCTGCGCTTTGTCCTGCTGTGCCGCCGCCTTGGCACGCCGCTCGCGCTCCTTCTCCTCTGCCTTGGCTGCTGCGTTGGCGGCAATCTTTTGCGCCTGCATGCGTTTTTTTGTTGTGTGCGTATGTGCGTGTGTGTGTGTATGTGTGTGTGTGTGTGTACAAATGAAGTGGAGCCGTGTGTGTTTTTGTGCATGCATGTAATAGGTTTGGAACGTGTAAGTATGAACTCCTCTTCTCTGCCTTGGCTGCAGCTGTGATGGCAGCAGCATCGTGCGTCAATGCGCAGCCAGGCATGCTCATTTGCATCTGTGAGGGTCGATGTGTGCAAGGCTATTGAGGTATTTGCGTCTGTGTCTTTGCATAAGTAGTAGGTAAGCAGCTTGGGCTCATCAAGTGAACAAGCGTGCTTGTGACGATTAAGCGCGAAGGCCACATGCAGCAGCTTTGATCCTTCCATGTAGTCCATGTGTTTGTATGTGTGCGGGTTGTCTGCATGTGTGTTCAGTGTATGTGCACATGTGCACCTGTGGCTTTGGTGTGGGTGCATGCTGCAAATTTGTCAGTGTGTTCCCTGCCGTGAAACTGCCGGTAATGCAAGTGCATCACGTCGCTTGCAGATGCGTGTACCAACACACACACACGCACACGCACACACACACATATACATAAACGCACGCAAACCCACCCACCCACGTGCATGCATGCACATACACACCCCAGTAGTTTACCAACATCATATTTCCTCACCCTCTGCTCTGCCCTTTGGACTTTTTCCCGCTCCCTCTTGTCTGCCTTGTCGTTGGCAGGCCGCTTGGGCGCTGCTGCTGCCCCTCCTCCCGCCCCGAAGCCCCCCATCCCAGGATAGCCACCACCCATCTCCCCCGGTAAAGGACCCAGCACGTGGCCAGCAGGCCTCTGGTATTGCTGCTGCTGCTGCTGTTGCTGCTGCAGCGCGCGCTGCTGTGCATTGCGTAGAAGCGCAGTTGCGTGGCTGCCCCCTCCGCTGCTGGCCCCCAGCACAAAGCCCCCAGGGGCTGGCAAGGGAGCTGACGCAGGTGCTGGTACCGTAGCAGGGGGTGCCCATGATGGCGCTGGTGCTGGTGCTGCAGGGTAGCTGGCCGGGGCTGCGGCTGATCCTCCGTGCTCCGACTTGACCTTGATCTTCAGTTTAGGCTTAGACACCCCCGCTGTGGCTGATGTATTCGGCTGTGTGTGTGCGTGTGTGTATGTATGTGTGTGTGTCTGTGTGTGTGTTTTGAGCACATTCATAGAGCGCATACATGCATTCAAGTTTGCCTGCGTGTGAGTTGCGCATGCGTGCGTGCGCGTGTGCAGGTGTAAAATTGTTTAATGTATGTGTGTGTTTGTGAGTGTGCGTGCATGTGTTTATGTGTGTGTGTGCGTGTGTTGTGTTACGTGTTCTTTTGTGTTGTATGTTTGTATGAGTGCGTATGTGTCTTTGTGCATGTACGTCTTGTGCGTGCGTGTTTGTGTGCGTGTGCGCGTGTCTCTGTACATGTGTCTCTGTACATGTGTCTCTGTGCATGTGTCTCTGTGCATGTGTGCCTATGTGCTTGTGTGTCTTTGTGCATGTGTGTGCGTTTGTGTGTGTGTATGCATGTGTGTGTGTCTCTGTGTATGTGTGCCTACGTCCTTGTGTGTCTTTGTGCATGTGTTTAGTGTTTGTGTGTGTATGTGTGTGTTGTGTGTGTGTGTGTGTGTGTGCGTTTGTGTGTGTGTGTGTGTATGTAAGTGTGTGTTTGCATGTGCATGTGTGTGTGTGTGCGCGTGTGTGCATGCACATGTGTGTGTTTGTGTGTGTGTATTCGTGTGTGTGTGTGTGTGTGTGTGTGTGTGTGTGTGTGCGCGCGCGCGCGTGTGTGCATGCACATGTGT
>Ga0307960_1001866_pt1 | contig 12372 bp, 16 predicted proteins | sample OrgLakmetagen542_FD_201832 | JGI IMG/M metagenome (GOLD analysis project Ga0307960, IMG submission 201832) | Saline water microbial communities from Organic Lake, Antarctica - #542 | ecosystem: Environmental > Aquatic > Non-marine Saline and Alkaline > Saline | place: Antarctica: Organic Lake... | reverse complement strand
AACCACGATCAAGACACATCAGCAGAGACAACAGAGAGCTGCGCTACATTACACTCATCTTTGGCAGCTGCATCCAGGGCAGACTACACAATTCAGCAGAGACTGTACTACTCAGCAGAGACAACACGGAGCTGCGCTACGTTACACTCATCTTTGGCAGCTGCATCCAGAGCAGAGCACTGATGCAAAAAGGACTAGGAAGAGTGTGTGAGAGCACTCAGCCAATGCCAAGGCATCCTTCTCGCACAAGGAAACGAGAACACACAGCCAGTTGTAATTGATTTCCACACAATCAAAAAAGAGGGAGTACACTCATGGGCCATTATTCTAATTCACCGAAGCAAATCACAAAGCCAAACAAAAAAGAGGAGCTTCAGCTCAACGATGGCTTTACGCCTGCCATGATTCTATACCAACGGCGGCTCCTTTGGTTCTTGCGTTTTGCAGCATGGAGTGCACCACCCACCGTGACCTGACCCATTTCGTCTCGAATGTCATCCTGCAATTTCTCTAGCTGCTTGGCTTGCTTAAGCATGTTGTCAATCTCATCTTCGACGCTCAGCCGCCGACGAAGGTCTTCATCTGAATCAGCTAGTTGCTCAGGGCTGACCACGGCAATGGTAGCGCTCGCAGTGTTTCCTCCCTGCAAGTTTGGAGTGCAGGGGAAGGTGCATAGGACAGTCGGTCAAAAGCCAACCGATGGAGGGAGGGGCAGAGCTAGGATGGTGGAAGTAGTGTATGAGTCAGCCACGCAAACCAGCCATGGGACTGAATTCAAATGCCACACCTTTCTTAATTAAAGGCACAGGGTGTGACGTTTGAAAGTTCATTTTAATATACACCCACACCCACACCCACACCTACACCCACATTACACCCACACCCTCACCCACATTGCTGGAGCCGCTGGTCAGCTTTTTGAAGTCATTGTCGTTTGTAGCATCGCCATTCAGCTTGGGCTCGATGCACTCATCACACTCGCAATACTCGTTTTCATCACAGCCGTTGTTGCAGAAGCACAGGGTATTGCAGTCCACGCTTACGCTGCAAGGAATCTGCGGGGCAAGGTATGTGAGAGTGATGTGTGTATGTTGGGGGAGGTGGCACAATGTGTGTTGATACCAGGTAGGTGCAACAGGTGGTACAAGGTGGAGGTGGAGGGTATGAGAGCAGTTGCGTGTGTATGGTGTGCTTGCATCTTGCTGCTCCATGTGCATGATTTACAGAGGGGACACAGAGGGGGGGGGGGGATTGTCGATTGGGAAGGATGTGCGGAAAATGGGCAAGGAGGAAAAGAGAGGGACCACTACGAGTACGGCCAGCCAGAGCTTCATACAGGCACCACATGTGTGACCTGTGGCTCGTGTGACCTTACTTCTTCATGTTCTCCTGCTCGTAGATATATATGGTTCCAGCCAACCCTAGCCACATTCAATCCAGCACTGTGTCATTCACCTTGTACGCAGTCTTGAGAAATTGTGCAACATCTTGCTCACACGCATGCCCTTACCTCGCAGTCAATCCGGTACTGTTTGTCACTCATCTTCCCTGATACACTTTGCCCCGCGTTGTCCCCTCTCAGGTAAGTGCAATTGTAGGGGTTAGAAGGCGAGTTGTCATTGCCTCGGTTGCGCACACACGTTGTGCCGAGGGCCTTGCACGTTCCTATGTAACCCTCGGCGTCTCTGCGCTTCTCCAGGTTCTGTTCCAAGTAGGCTTGCGGTCCACCGTCCCTATAAGCGCGCGTGTACATATGTGTGTTTGTGTGAATGTGTGTGTCAGTGCATGAATGTGTGTGACTGTGTGTGTATTTGACTGGGTAGGTAAGCTCAGCGCTACTCTGGGTACAACTTTAAACTATTGTTGAGTCGTATTATCAGGTCGTTAGAAGGAGCAAGTTGTCAAGGCGTTTTCAGGACCCTTGCTTGTGGTCAAATGAAGGATATGGGACATATATATCGTGTATGTGATCACAAGTGCAGGCAAGGCACTAGTACAGATGCAACAACCGTAAACGGATGATGACATTTGCTTGTGGTCAAATGAAGGATATGGGACATATATATTGTGTGTGATCACAAGTGCAGGCAAGGCTCTAGTACAGATGCAACAACCGTAAACGGATGATGACCCTTGCTTGTGGTCAAATGAAGGATATGGGACATATATCGCGTGTATGTGATCACAAGTGCAGGCAAGGCACTAGTACAGATGCAACAACCGTAAACGGATGATGAGAGCACCAAAGGCGTAGGCTTGCTTCATTGGGGTTAGCACCCTCTGCCTTTGTGCTTTGCGCGTGTTGCACTTCCATCTGCGCTTTAAATTTGCCTATTACACTGGGCATACAGCGGACAGCCAGGTAGGCGTCCTGAGCCTCATCAACCTTGAAGGGAGCATAAAACAAGCGCACTCCTATCAGGGTGGAAACACAGCACAAAAAGCGCAAAGCAAAGAAAGGCGGTGGAGCTCAACCACACGACTCTTCCCTCCTCCTCCTCTTCCTGCTGAGACCTGTGATTATACCGATCACTCACCACTCCACCAGGGTATCACTCACCACTCCGCCAGGGTATAATCCATGAACAACCGACCGCCCGTTCCTTCGCTGTCAGTGTCGTTGGATGAACTCCCGATTACAGTGTCTCGAAACGCATCAGAGTCAGAAGTGGGGAGTGTCTTGTTTGGCACGACCACGACATTACTGCTGCTGCTGCCTACGAGGAGGTCGATCTCAAGGCAGGGGGCTGTGTAATCGGGTTCGTCGTCCGGAGGCTGGCATTCTGAGGAGTTCATGGCGTAGTGGCTGAACGCATTTGAGAAGACTTCAAGGATGCCCCTCACCTGTGTGTGTATGCGTGCATGTATATGTGTGTACTTGTATGTGCGTATGTATATGCAGGAAAGGCCACACGAGGTTGCACAATCCTAACAATAATCTTCTGTTAGCACTATCAACTGCCTCTACATTCTGCCTCACAGAAAAAAGTGCTCAACTCAATAAATAACCTCTTGATATGGCCGCGGTTCCAGCCCAAAATATCTGGCAATCATAACATGCTTCACAGCCTTGTCCATTGAGGTAACAGCGTGCAAGCTCAGTGGAAGCCATTTCACTATACTCGACGAGAGAAAAACGGAATGGGCTAGAACTTCATTCAGATACAGGGACTCAGAAACAGAGTCAGGCCAGCTCAGAAAAAAGAGATACCACACCTCGCAGGTGACAGGACATGCTTGTGGCCCTCCTTCTTTTTCTCCACCACTATCTACAATGGCCCATGGGGAGCAAATACGATTGAGACACACACACACACACAGCAGAAGTTTCCTTCGCCAAAACACGCCACACCCGGACCCACATTGGTAACAGCTGGAAACTCGTTCTCCACTTCAATGTCTTGAATAAAGACGTCGAAGTCGAAGAAATCCTTCTGCTTCTTCTTGACAGCATCGATGCGGGCCTGGGCTTTGCTAGCCATCAAGGGAAGGGTCACGTTCACAGCTCCGTTCTTCTCCAGGCCTTCAAGGCGTGAAATCTCTAGGCGTGAGATGCCCTCAAACTCAATACCTTCATTGTCATCGGTGCCGAGCTGTGCATACATTCACAATGCTTGTGTGAGCTTAAGGGCATGTGCAAGCTGCGCACACATTTACAAATGTGTGTGTGTGTGTGCTTGAGCACATGTGTGTGGACGTGTGTGTTTGGGTGTGCTTGAGCTGCAAATTGGGTCCTCTTTGAGTGGAACTGGAGGGGCTTCTAGCTGCCTGCCAACACCCACACCACCAATTGCTTGTGCAAGGTCTGCCCGTCCAATACGCACCACAAACTGCTCGTAGATGACTCTCGCCCTTGCACGTGACAAGTCACGTAGCACCAGCACACCACGAGGAACTTGATAAATGGGGTCGTACATTTCTCCCAGGCGGTTTTTGACCACATCCTCCAAGTCTTCGTACATCTGTAGGATGTAGGGTGTAGGCAGACACAGTCATGCTCTAAGGTATGACAAAAAGTGAGAAAGCTGTGCGCTGCCTGTAAGTGCAAACAAGCGCACTCTAGCAAGTGCACTGAGCGCACCACGTGCAGGTACAACACGCACATGGTGTACACCGGCACACGCACCAAGGGCAGGTACCGCACGCACATGACATACAGCAGCAAGCCCGCTGTGCGCAGGTACAACACGCACATGGTGCACACCAGCACACATACACACACAAACACACTGGTACTGCACACTCATGATGTGCGCTGGAACTGCCCTTTGTTATGCAGGTAACGTCAGGTTGATCAAAACCATACATGTAAACTTAGATTTGGTGTAGAAAGGTTTTCTCAGCAGGGAAACCATCATACACACGGTCATGTACAGTGTACATACGTGGTTATGGCCAAGGTAGTTGCAATGGCTACTCGCAGACAAACTGGTGTACAGGTGCTTTTCGGCACCAAATGTAGGGTTTAAAGTGAGCATACAGACAAGCCACAATCAAATGAGCCTAGCCGCGGTTACGCAGACGCACACACCTTCAATCCCACATCCGCCACACCCTCTACAGTCGTACTAGCATCCTCCTCTGACCCCAACCGCTCGTCCAGAAGTACGCGCTTCACAGCATTATACTGCTCAGTGCCAAGCGTCTGGCTAAAGCCAAATGTTCTTTGCCCGCTCGTCCCCAGCAATATAGGACTGCAATAATCCATTTTTTGGAGATTGTTGAATGCAACATCCTCCCAAGCAACACCGCCAAGTTCAGGCATCTTGGTCACATCATAGTTGTACTTGTCGCAGACCTGCACAAGAATTTTTCAAGTGATACAGTATTGTAAGTTCAGGCATCTTGGTCACATCATAGTTGTACTTGTCGCATACAGTTGCATACAGTTTTAGAAGAGGATTAAGGCAACGGTTGCGTTGTGACTCTACGTGTCAGAGAAAAAGCACATCACGAACTTGATGCCTCTCAAAGAGGAAAAGGGTAAGTCTTATTGGCAAGCAAACACCAAGACAAATGCAGAATTTGGGGTACACACATGCACGGATCGTCAGTGCAGAGTGACCTTTCAGTTACCCTAGGCACACTCACAACCAAGGCACAACGAAGGCACACTCATGACCAAGGCACACTCACAACCAAGGCACACTCACAACTGCCATGTATAGAAACCCTCTCCCTAGCCACACCTGAGCAGGTCACTGATGTTAATCAGCACCACCCTACCGCGAAAAATAAATCTGCTTCTGCGTCCTGATGTGTGCTACGAGAATGGACGGAGGATCCTTGCAATTTCACTGGTTCAGGTCAGCTGCTAAATTTTGAAACAGGATGGTTAACCAGGCTTGTCGAATTGTACGGTACGGTATGATTACGGTCTGTACGGTACGCACCGTACTTGTTAAATTACGGCGTACTACCGTAATTGTCACACCGTACTTTACCGTAATTACGGTAAAATACGGTACGGTGCCAAGCTGGCACTGCCAGTGCAAGAATGGCCTCAGAAAGACCTCTCCGCCCCAAACACTTCTCATTTCCACCTCCAGCATGCTCCCCTTATGAGCTGACGCCACACAATGCGTCCCTGAACGACCCTGAGGCTGGGTTGGAGCTACAAAAGCTTGGGGAAGGGCCCAGCAGTGGCTTGCATGGAAACTCAAAGTCAGACGCAGTACTTGATTCCTGGTTAAAAATTTGTGTTTTATTCATAACTAATTGTTGCAAAAAGACAAGGAATGTTTCAGGTCGAAATTGGAGCCAAACGGCCAAATTACGGTCAACATTGTGCTGTACGGAGGCACCGTACTGTACGGTCGGACACCGTCTTTTCAAACAGACCGTACTTGCACCGTATTGTACGGCGTATTACGGTATGGTACCGTAATTACAGTTAAGAAAGCTGAAGTACGGCGTATCTCGACAAGCCTGTTAGTAACATACGCGATGTGATGAAAGCTGACGTGTCCCTTGGGAACTCTGGTGCTTCTAATTGCTGGACTAGACAGGTGAAGGATGCCGTTGGTGATTTACAGAATGGCATAACTAGAAAATTAACTATTACTAAAGGAAAACCTATATTCCCATCTTGCACATTGACTTGAGATTCAGGCATCAGGCAGTTTGGAGAGAGGCACACGGTCAAGACTCTTTGTCATGTGTAAGAAAATCGGAGGCTTATCTAAATTGGTGCGCTTTGCTGCATAGATAGGTTTCTGACACTCATGCTCCTTTTGCTTTGCCAGCGAGCTTGAGAACGGCTGAGTAGGAAAGGCATGAGGAATGTAGCACGCTTAGGACTTGAGGTCACGGGTTCAAGTGTGAGACTTGTTTGTATGGTAGAAATTTTAAGCCATTTCCCTCATGTTTGCAGTTTTGGAACAGCAGAGTTAATCAAGATCAGGCTTGTGCAAATACGCCGTACTATAGCGCTTTTGATCGTACTTACGGTATCGTACCGTAATACGGCGTACCGTACTGAACAAAGACGGTCGAGTTGACAAGTACGGTCTCAAACCGTACAGGACGGTGGTCACCGTACAGTGCGATTTTGGTGTAATTTGACCGTTTGGCTCCAATTTCGGCCCAAAACACTTGTTTCCTTTTTGCAACAATTGTTTAAGTATAAAACGCTAATTGTTAACCAGGAATCAAGTACTGCGTCCGACTTTGAGTTTCCATTCAAGCCACTGCTGGGCCCTTCCCCCGAGCTGATGCAGCCCCAACCCAGCCTCAGGGTCATTCAGGGAAGCATTGTGTGGCGTCAACACATGAGAGGAGCATGCGGGAGGCGGAAATGGGAGGTGTTGGGGCGGAGAAATCATTATAAGGCCAAAATTGCACTGGCAGTGCCAGCTTGGCACTGTACCGTACACCGTACCTTATTTTACCGTCCAGTCGGTAAAATACGGTGGTCAAAATTCGAAAATACGCCTCAAAAAGACGGTACGTACTGTACTCATTGTACCGTACCGTCTGACCGTCTGTGCACAAGCCTGATCAAGATAAAAATTCATCAATTTTTGGCACGGCACCAGTACAACTAATTCTTTGATCGTGTTCTTGATGGTGATACGAAGGCCTTTGTTTTTCGACACAAACGAATGTCGGTCTTTCTGATTAAAATTTTCTTGGGATCATGCCAGGCTGGAGGCCTTTGTAACCCAGACTGAACTAAAACCAATCCATAATGACCACTTCCGGGCAGCGAGCCCCCAAGCACACCTTTGTTTGAAGCTCCTCAATGCTCGTGGGTGGATCATATGAGCGCTTGAAGTGTTGCAGGATGTAAGGGGTGTCATCATTGACAGCTATTGAGTCTGGCTGGCTGTAGTTAAAGCCGTATCTTGCCACTGTACCGCCGACCTCAACATCCAGGCAGGCACAGTGGGCCCAGGCATATTCCTCAAACTTATCAGGCTTGTCGTCTGCCTCAAATTTGGCTTTTGCGTACTCCATGAACGTGATGTTGCTCAGGCTCTTGACGCGCTCCAGGAGATTGTTCTCTGTATTCTGCTGGGCTGCGGCAGCCACTGCAGCGACGTACACACGGTAATAATAGGACACCGCCTCCACCTGTAGAATAAAGGAATGAGTTGCAGTAGAAAATAATTAAGAGTCATGCTGTGCTTGCGTTGCCTACGTGTTCAGATGCGCTGCGGCAGCCACAGCGGCAACGTGCACGTGGTGTTAGTGGATCGTCGCCTCCACCTGCAAGAGAAATTGTGGAAACAAAACCCAAAAGGAATAATTAAATGTCATGCTGCTTGTACTTCAGGGACACCACCTCATTCAGCACTCCAGCACACCAGCTCAACCTGCAAAACAGGAGGTGCGGCAGTGGGGGTTTGACATCACGCTGTTTGTAGTACCAGCACATTACCTCCACCTGTGCAAGAAAGCGAGTGCAGCAGCCAAGATTTCCACCTGTGTAAAAAGGTAAGTGCGGCAGGGTCAGGGGTTGCCATCATGTTGCCGCTGACACCTTAATGCTGGCACGCACACAGTAAGGGGGCACCTGTGTGTGCTGGGATGAAAGATGTCTGACATCCCTTTCTATTATACACAGCAGCAGGAGCACCAGCTGAGAGTCTAGTACGTTTGATAAAACACTTTCAAAAAGGTAGCAATGATAGCAATACACCGCAGGACAGCTAAGTTTGTTGAAATTGAACGACCAATGCCAACTAAGTATGTTTGAGTTGGGGGCTCAAGCCCTGCGACAAAGACGCATCCAGTGCACCTAACATAGGGTAGGCTTTAAACAAAGACTCCAAAGGATATATACAGAGACTCCAAAGGATATCAAAAAATATACTTATGTCTATCTCAGCACGGCGCAGTTTCTCATGCGCATTAGTAGACCCTCACCTACAGCTTGCTAGCGGAGCTAGGCGCGCACCGTTCCTAGGGACGGCCAGAGCCAAACATGTATAGCACCGGACACTTGTAGGGTTGGCCAGAACCATATATATTTACGGTACATTTCCGGTGTATTTGGCAGGAATGTTGTCAAATATACGGTCATATACGGTGTATTTACGGGTTTGGCCAACCTTAGATATTTGTGTTGTTAGCTGGAAAATCACCATACCTACGGCATTTATGTTGTATAAATACTGTTATGGCCAGCCCCAACCGCTACACAATTATGCAACCTGCAGCGTCACACTATCACACAGGAGGACACACAGCAGGGAGAGGAGGAGGAGGAGGAGGAGGAGGAGGAGGAGGAGGAGGAGGAGGAGGAGGCTAGGCACAGCAAGTAGAGCATGCGCTTACCACCTGCTACAAGCACGTTCTCTCGTCTCCGAGAAAACCCCACCCACTTTATGTGGCTTTTTTGTAGCTTTCTTTCAGTTGGGTGGACCATTTTCCTACTCATAACCATTACGTCCAGTATTGTGCCAGTACGGAGTATGATATGGTGTACGATTATACGGTAAGGTGCTGTTCGATTTAGACCATATAAACGGTAAAATACGGTACAGTTACGATACAGTGCAAGAGACTGGAAACCAGAATGGTTGTTTTTGGCACAAACACTTCACAATGAAGAAACCTCTATTGCTTATGTACTAACATGAAACCATGAAACATTGTTTACAAGAAAATTTAGGGCGAAAAAGCAAGAAACACACTTCTGACCGGGAAATTGAACCCTGAAACTCTTTTTCCCCTGCTAAAAGGCACGATACGGTCAACTGCAAATGTACAGATTTGGCTGTATTTTTTCTTTGACCGTATCACACGGTATTCAACCATACCATACCGTTGCGCATCGTATATTCAATCTGAAATGGCACCTGAGGCAATCAGGGCCCAGACGTACACCATCACCTGTTTGAGTCTACTCATGTGTAATTGATGGTGTTTTTGGCACTGTGGGTCTGCTCAATTGTCTATAATGGCTTCTATTGCGCGTCTTTTTCTCTGCCGTGTGTCTTTGATATTGCATCTGAGGATAAATCTTTCTGTAGTCCATAGTCCATGAACGTGTCTGAGGCACTGCTTAATTTCTTCCACTCTGCTTTTTGTCTATGAAAGCCTACCTTTTTGTAGTCCATGATGGTGCCGCTGGTCTTAGCGAACGTGTCTCGACGCATTACCAGGTTCCAATCGCCATCTGGCACGTCACTCAGGACGGTGGCGTATGCTCCTGTTTAAAAAGCAGGAGAGGCTTTGAAGTTATATCCAGAGTTCAATCTATCAGCTACGGTCACGTGCTTGGAAGGAGCGACAGGGACTTTCATTTTGAAATTACGACGATAAGCGTAAGTGCAAACACTAAGGGCATGCATGCTCACTAGGGCCAAGGGAGAAGAAGATCGCCCTTGCATTGCAGGCAGCTCAACGTCACTTGGAAAATCCAATCTGGAAAGAGTTTGCCGAACATAAAGCAACTTGTGCACGTAACCAGGTCCTCAGGACTGTCCATGCAAAGAGCCTATCTGATCTGCTAAGGGCACGGCTCAAAAACTGACAGCTGCCGTAAGGTCAGGGCAATGCTCACGCGCTCGTGACCGTAACCCTGCCTGCAAATGGATTCCTGCTCCTCCCTTGATAATGGCCGGAATAGCAGAGATATATATCTCACAGCGGCCAGTTATAAATGAAAACGGTAAAAATAGGATGGCCAAGGTCCATCACTCGTCACCGCAGTTGCTACCGACTACACCCGAGCCCACCATCTGCGTCTGCCTGCGTACATAGGGTTGGCCATAACCGTATTTCTACACTGTATACCGTATATTTAGTGACTTCCCTGCCAAACATACCGTATTATACACCGTATATATATGGTTTTGGCCAACCCTGTGCAAATGCGTGCCCAGCAAGCTTCAACTAATTCACATGCAAGTTGAAGCTTAAGCCTTGAGCTAGAGGCGGGGTAGGGCTAGGCTAGGCTGAAAGTCACGGGACCCAATAATCAAAGGGCAACGCACTATGAGAGAAACACTATATTTGACCGTTCCACAAAAAGCAAGTGTCCACATCGCTTGACTTTTTAAGAGCACTGCAGCCCTGTGAGCCTTAAACGAGAGGGACCATGCAGTCGCACCAGAAGTTGTCTCAAAGGTTTGGTCATCTCCGAAATAGCACTCGCGGCTAAACAGGACATCGCTGTCGGGCACTGGGCACAGGTTCCAAGAGGCTTGCTGTTGTAGGCTCTGTGGAGGGAGGGGGTGGGGGAGGGGGGAGGAGGAAGGGGATTGTGTATATATTTTTGTGTTTTGTGTATGCGTGTTTGTGTATGTGTTTGCCTGTGTGTGTTCATGTGTGTCCAGGTCATACCTGAAAGCTGTTATGCGCGCAGCTGCACCCATGCCCCATTTGTGCTCATAGTTGTAGTAGACTAAACCCCCCTATTTCATTCAAGGGGCACAAATTTACTCGTGCAAATGACTGAGACCACGTACAAAGAAAGAAATACAAGATCACGCACACAAGATCACGCAATCAGACACACCAATCATAAACCGACCCCTCCCAACCCTCCTCACCGCAGTTTCAAGCCCACTCCTGGGGTGAGTAAAGTCGTGCTGGACTCGGATCAGGATGGTGGTCAAATTCATCTTTTCATCCAGCCTGCCACAATCCGCTCGGCATCCATAGCGGCTGTAAGATGGGAACTCAAATGGTGCCTCACACAGGCCGTCTCCGCACTGAGGGTCGACCCACACGTTCTGCAAAGGTAAGGAAGTTGGGGCAACAGAGCATTTGTTATGCGCTCTTCAGTGTTTTGGGGTGTGCAAATGGTCAACGGAGGTGTGTCCAATTGTTTCGTCCAACTGATATGATGAGACAACTGATATGATGAGACCAAGGAGTAGGAGCCAGTGCTCCCCTACGTGGGTACGCATATGTGAGTGTGCACATGTCTGTTTCTGTGCACATGGTGTAGTTGTGAAGGTTCGTGTGTAATGGTTAAAAGGGTGTATAGCGGATGGGTGGGTGTGCATTATTTGTGTAAGCACGTGTGTCTGTATTTCGCGCGTGTGCGTGTGTATGTGTGTGTGTGTGTGTATGTGTGTGTGTGCGTGCGCACAAGCACGCGTGCGTGTGTCCGTGCGTGTGTTTGTGTGTGTGTTCGTGTGTGTGTGTGTGTGTGTGCATGTGTGTGTGCGTGTGTGTGCGTGCGTGTGTGTGTCTGTGTGTGTGTCTGTGTGTGTGTCTGTCTGTGTGTGTGTGTGTGTGTGTGTGCGTGTGTGTGTGTGTGTGTGTGTGTGTACTGCTAATATCCCCTCCAATTTCCACTGGAACGCCTGCCTCCCGCTTACCGCCAGAACGCCCTGCAGCCAGTCATGGACGCCCTCCGCAGAGCCCATGGTGCCCGACCCTGGAATCAACACGTCTTCCAGCGTTTGGTACACCTTGTGGGCAGTGGGCGCCTGGCGCTGGGTGTACAGCACTGCCAGGAACAGAGTGACGAAAGAAAGAATCCACGCTAGGTCGCGGTAGCCCCTCCATCGCTCGAGTTGCAGCCTGCATGAATGCGTGGTGCGAGGAAACGACCGTGACAGAATTGTGCACGAAGAAATAAGGCAAACCTTTAGCTAGGTTGTGACACCATTGCCCTGTGCCCTCCTGGCACAAGCACAAGCAGCTTGTAATTGCTGCTTTTACGCACTTGTAGCGGGTGTAGAGCTCGCGCACTACTTGCTGTGCCTGGCTTGACTCCAGATGCTCATCCTGTGTGCACATTTATTGAGGAACAGAAAATGATGAGGGTGTGTGCTTGCAGGAGCAATGCAGGTCAGGGAGCGATGAACTGGTCACACACGCTTGCATCATGTGCGCGATTACAATAAAGGACTAGATATAGACTCAGGAGGCACGGCATTGAAATCAAATCCCCAGGCTCCTTGTCTC
>Ga0307960_1001863_pt1 | contig 12379 bp, 14 predicted proteins | sample OrgLakmetagen542_FD_201832 | JGI IMG/M metagenome (GOLD analysis project Ga0307960, IMG submission 201832) | Saline water microbial communities from Organic Lake, Antarctica - #542 | ecosystem: Environmental > Aquatic > Non-marine Saline and Alkaline > Saline | place: Antarctica: Organic Lake... | reverse complement strand
GCCTGGCCCGGCCTGGCCAGCTGCTGACGGTTTCCAACCGTAAACGACTAATTCCTGACAGTTTCCCACCGTAAATAACTAATTCCTGACGGTTTCACACCGTAAATAACCGTCAGACGCAAAAAAATAAAATCACCGTAAATTACGCCTGGTGATTAGTTTCTGACGGTCAAAACCGTAAATTACGCCTGACCGTCAAATGACGGTTGACGGCGTCAACCGTAAAGTTCACAACACTGATTACAAAATTACTGAGCAAGCAGCGGACAGTGGCTTAGGTACTGCAGAGTTCTTGTTATAAAGTGCTTTGCTCGAACCTGCGTTCAGTGCGCACACTGTCTGTAAAACACTCATGTTTAGCAAATCTTTCTGCATCCAGCTCTGCTCCATCTGCACTTTGTATCTTTTCACGTAGGCACTCTGCACTCCGTATCTATTCACGTATTCACATATTTACCTTTTCACGTCTACTCACGTATTTAAGTCTAATCAATCTGTACCTATCCGTCTGCACTCTGTATCTAATCACGTAGGCAACGACCACGGGCAAAGCACAACAGGGATAATATAGGATGCTTGCTTGACGCTACATGCAGTGTGCACTATACGACTATATGTCTGTCCAGGTGGGCGGCAGATGACAGCGGCAACGAGTACATCTTGATGGAGCTCGTGCGTCTGGGCAGCCTGGACAAGCTGCTCTTTGTGCATGGGCCTTCCATCCGCACGCGAGACCGCTTGGCCATGTGTGAGCAGGTGATGTATATAAATGCATGCGCCACTTGAATACAAGTGTTTATAGGTATGCACACATGCACACACACACACACAGAGAGAGAGAGAGAGAGAGAGAGAGAGAGAGAGAGAGAGAGAGAGAGAGAGAGAGAGAGAGAGAGAGAGAGAGAGAGAGAGAGAAAGAGAGAGAGAGAGAGAGTGAGAGAGAGTGTGTGCTTTCTCGTTCCTCCTTGCTAACTTGAACCAGCGATTAAATTGCTTGCGATTGAATTGCTCGTTCTTCCTTGCTGGCTTGAACAAGCGATGGACTCGTCTAAAACAACAAAAGCCTCTTTGTCACGCTGTTGAAAACCATGATACATTTTACCATTTACCCAAATAGCCTCGCTCTGTGTGCTCACCATTTCAGCCTGCCCTTTTGCTGGTAACACACACACATACATATTCACACACACACACACACACACACACACACACACACGCAAATTTGCGACACCTCAGATCTGCGGTGCAATGTGCGAGCTGGCCGAGGGGGGCGTCCTGCACAGAGATCTAGCAGCACGGAACATTCTCGTACAAAGCATGGATCCCGTACACGTCAAGGTGCGGGAATGGGATCGATGCTTTGATAATTGAGATTTTAGTGGCGAGGCGCAGTGGGGCATTGCGTCGGACGTAGCCTAGAACATGCAGTTGCGTGTGGACACACGAAATTCACACTCACACGCACACACTCATGCACACTCACATAGATACACATGCGTCTCTCGTCTGTGCACGCAGTGTCAGACCTGATATCACGACATCTTGCCTGGGACCACGGCACACACTCTCACACACACACACATACACTCACACACACACACTCACACTCACACATACACACACACACACTCAACGCTTGACACCTGTGCATGCAGGTGTCAGACCTGGGGTTGGCCCACATCGTGCCTGGGACCACAACACTCACAGGAGAGTGCATGCTGCCTGTGAGGTGGACTGCCCCAGAAGTGCTGCTGCACGGAGTGTGCTCTGAGGTGAGGCAAACAAGGCAATGCCAGTTTTTTTGTGTATGTGTGTGTGTGTGTATTGTGAGGTGGACTGCCCCGGAATTCTGTTGCATGGAGTTTGCTGTGAGGTAAGGCAAACAAGGCTTTGTCAGTCTTTTGTGTGTACCGTATGGTACCATAACGAATGCAAAGTTTGAAAAAAACCAATTAATAAACCCCAATGTGAGCAATGCGAGGGGGGCAACACTTGAATAATTAACATAATGCAAGTCTAGGCGAGGGCCTTCTGGCCCTCTGAGCTGCACCATGCGTATGCATGTGTGTGTGCGTGTGTGTATGTGTATGTGTGCGTTTGCATGCATTGCATACGTGCGTGCGTGTGTATACAATTGTGTACTTACATGCATGCATGCGTTGTGTACTTGTGTGTGCGTGTGTGTGTGCGCGTATGTTGCGTACGTGCGTGCGTGTATGTGTGTGTGTGCATTGCGTACGTGCATGCGTGTGTATACGGTTGTGCACGTACATGTGTCCATGCGTTGTGTACTCGTGCATGCGTGTGTGTGTGTGCGTATGTGTGTGCGTGCGGGTACGTGTGCGTGCATGCGCATGTGAAGGGATTGGAGACGCCCTTCTTTTTGGTGTCCTTCCTCCCCAAGAGAGAGCCAGCCTCTTAAGCTGTTTGTTCCCCTTGGGGGAGCCTTGAGGGGCGGCTTGGGAGGCTTTCTCGGCCTTTTCCTATTAAAATTAATTGATAAACCCCAATGCAAGCTTCGCGAGGCCCTTGTAACTCAGTTATTTCATGTGCTCGCGACATACCGCGAGGGAGTGAAAAACGTCCGCGGTTCGCAATGATTTAAGTACTGTACGGTGTATCAATATGTGTATATTAGTTATTGTGAGGTGGGCTGCCCCGGAAGTGCTACGGCATGGGGTGTGCTCTGATTGCGCGTGGGAAGTAGCAGTTTGGTTAACTCTGTTATAACACCGTATGATCAGTGAAGCCGGTGAACGCTACGTACCTGTGAGGTTACAGTGGTGCTCTGCACAGGCATCCCTGCAAGCAGCCTTGACCCATGATCTTGTTCTGATCACTTGCGGGATCACCCTTGCGATCATGCTCGTGGTGTTCTGAGTGCGTGCAGGTCCTTTTCTTCATTTTGAAAGGAGGGTAGCAAGACCCGCCCTGCATTACGTGCTCACATTGTTTGTGTTGCAAAGGGTGCACATGCAGAAGAGTGACGTGTGGTCCAACAACAACTAAGAAGCACCTCGTAAAACCTTGATCTGTACTCAGAATGTCTGTTTTATGAGTCATGTGACGCCTTCGATGCATGTGCAGAAGAGTGACGTGTGGTCGTATGGAGTGACGCTTTGGGAGATCTTCAACAACGGGTCGGAGCCTTACGCCTCAAAGACCGACGAAGAGGTGGGAGCCGGTTTTCCGTAACATTCTATTTGCCTGATAGCCTGTCAGTCACGTCTCACCACTCTGAACTAGTATAGCAAGGGCTGGCCAGAAACAGAACAACACATTGTATTCAATTGTAAGTCTGGAGAAATCCATGCAAGAAAGCACAAAGTTGTACGTCATTTGTTCACATGGTTTGGGCCAACCTTACCCACAGTGCTGCACATGTTTGACAAAAATTTGGCAATAGTGCCATAGGCATCCCATGCCACAGGCATCCCACACAACGATTAGCAACAGCAAGCTTTGCGTGACGATTCGTGTTCGGCATCAAGGCCTATGTAAGCTTGCACATGTGCTCAACCTTGATCACACAGTTAAGCTTTCATCAGTCACTTGACTCTGTCCTGGCGTCCGGTCGTTGGCAGTGTTGGCATGGTACATGGTATAGACCTTGTTCCCTTGTATTTGAGTGCCGCAAGTGCATTTGTGGCCATTCAGAAGGATTAGCGCAGCAAGCGCTTTATTGCTTAAACAGAAGGATCAACATCCATTGCAAAGAGTGCAAGAGCAGCAAGATTCGCCTTGCCTAAGATCCAGCCAAGGGGTGTGTAGCCCCTGAGCTCTGCGTAGCGTACACATCACGCAAACACATCAGGTTACACTTGATTTCCATTCGCACTTAGCTCTGAGTTTGATGGCTGCAGCGAAGGTCACTTTTTAATTAATTCAATCAAAGTACACTATTATTACAAGTACGATGTAGCACTTCACGTCACCACACAGGCCAGCACACCACACCACACACCACACGTCACACCACACGTCACCACACAGCACCACACGTCACACCACATAGACCACACGTCACACCACACGTCACCACACAGCACCACACGTCACCACACAGACCACACACAAGTACGATGCAGCACCACACGTCACCACAAGCAAGGTGATGCGCACAGTTATTCACTTGCAATCCTCAGGTCTTGACTGCGGTGGTGGCCGGAGAAATCCTGCCTCAGCCCAACGGCTGCCCTCAGGAGCTGTACGGCCTCATGGTGCAATGCTGGGCGCAGGAGCCCCACATGCGACCCAGCTTCAAAGACATTGCGGAGCAGCTGCGGCAGTGGCGGAGGGCGCACATGCTGCTCGCTATGGACAGCAGCAACGCAAGTGAGTGTGGCATAGCGCAGTATCTTATTTTAGACAACCTTGTGGCGTGGGCCTTTTGGGCCGTGGCAAAGGGCGCACACGCTACCATAAACAATAACATACCATGAGGGAGCACGATCCAAATCCATACCAGGATTGAGTACAAAACAGTACTTCATCAATATAGAAAGCATAGGTTTTCCTCGTGCATGTGGCAGTGGCTAATGGCGTGAATGCTGTTGCTATGGTTAAAAGCAACGCAACGGTGAACAGCTGGCAAAAGATTTGCTTGGCATATGCACACATACACACATACACGCACAGATCTGAGCTCGTGGAACCTGCCGCAGCCCCTCCCTCTACCCCATCATCAGCCTACCATTGCCTCTGACCCTCGCCAAATGGAACTGGTACAGCACCACCTCATCTCTTTACAGCAGCAGCAGCAGCAGCAGCAGAAGCAGCAATACCACCACCGCCATCAGTCGTTCCTGGGGCCTGTGCTGCAGCAGCGCGCTTCACAAAGAGCCTCCCGTCGCCCCTCAAACTGCAGCAGCCACAGCAGCAGCGACAGTGATGCACTCCAAGATCTCGCCCGGCCTGTGCCTCACTCGCCCTCTGGTCACACAAATGGAGCTGCCAATCTGCACCAAGATATGCCCTGCCCTGTGCCCTCAGCGACAGTGATGCTCTCCAAGATCTTCCCCGGCCTGTGCCCTCACTCAACTTGCACCAGTGGGGCTGCTGACCCGCCTCCTGTCGCTCTGAGCACAGCCTGCCAGTCCTCAAATCACATACCTGCCCCTCTTTGTAAAGCGCTAGCTGGTGGTGCTGTCGCTACGGATATCCAGCTTCCCCCTTCTGCTGCGCTTGCTGCTGTTGATGCTGCAGCTTCTGTGCGCGGCCCTCTCCCAAGCTCGCAGGCATGTCAAAGCACTATGACAGCGCCCGCACGAGACTGGCAGCAAACCTGCTTGCCGTCAGGAGGAGCGCATGCTAGTAATGGCATGACACCACACACAAAGGAACCTAGCAAAACCGCATGTGGGCGCAGCAGCACAAATGAATGTGGTCACTCTGATTTGCCGCCTGGACTGGAAGCATGCTTGCATTCTCCCTCTTCCTCATCTGGGCAGCCTCTGGTTGTGCTCGGTTGTTCAGGTGTGCCTGTGTTGCTGATTATAATGGCATTCCTATTGTGCTGATGCTTGCATTGAATGTAGAGCATAGGAGTGTACCAAGGTCGTTGCTTTGTAAGGGGACAAGCCAAAGTTGTGGGTGTGCTTAGCATGCAAAAACAAACAGGCTTGTTTTTCAGCACACACACATCACCCCCCCCCACACACACATATGCACATACATACATACACGCACGTACACATATGCGTATACGCGCGCACACACTCGCACTTACACACCCACACATCCACCGACACAGGCCAATCCTCAGGGGGCACGTCGGTGAAGTCAATGCAACCGCGTGAGCAGGGTATCCAGGGAGGTGGTGCAATGTACCATGAGGGCGGCCATACTCCTTCTGAACTGGCTGCAGCTGTGACGCCAAGTTGCAGCAACAGACAACAGGGGCGTGAAGGCATTGTGGAGCAGCAGCAAAAGGGGGTGGTGGAGCCGCCGCTTGGCTGTCAAGGAGCTCACCAGAAGGAGAGTGAGCATAGCCCAGTGGGTGATGTGGCAGCAGGACTCGCGCAGGACCAGGAGTTGCAGGAGCAGCATCATTGGAAGAACCAGCAATGTTTGGAGCTGCAGGGAAAGTCAGGGCCCCACAACGAGCATCATTTGCAGCAATTGCGGTACGGCCAGCACCTAGCGCAGCGTCAGCTGAGCTCCCACAGTCAGCAGCAGGAGCAGGCGCAGCTGCAGCAGCCGTGGGTGGGTAGCAGCCAGTGTGGAGGGCAGCAGGAGCAGGCGCAGCTGGAGCAGGCGCAGGCGCAGCAGGAGCAGGCGCTGCTGCAGCAGCTGTGGGTGGGTAGCAGCCAGTGTGGAGGGCAGCAAGAGCAGGCGCAGCTGGAGCAGGCGCAGGCGCAGCAGGAGCAGGCGCCGCTGCAGCAGCCGTGGGTGGGTAGCAGCCAGTGTGGAGGGATCGTCCACGAGTCCCAGAACAGACAGCAGGAACCCCTCAGTGTGCAGCACCAACTGCAGGACTATGAGGGCTGCGACCACACCCAACACCACCACACTGAGGATTCCAGCAACAAATCCTGCAAGGATGCCCGCAGCTTGATGTCCCCCTTCCAACCCCTCTCCTCCGTGCTTGAACCACCACAATCTCAACTCCCCCCACTCTCTCAATACAGTAACAGCCCCTCCCAGTCCATCTGCTTGCCTCAAGCTCCCCTGCTCTCCTCCACTTTGCCCCCCACTCTCCCACCTGCACACTCCTCTACTGCACCCCCTCTAGACTGCACAACTTTGCCATCCGCTGAAAAGTCTGCTTCTCTGCCACCCACACGGAGTCCGTTTCAGTACGCCTCATCGCCATCCCCACAATCCTTCACTGTGCCTCCACCAGACAGTACACCTTTGTCAAAGCCCCCACACTTCTTCACTGTGCCTCCACCAGACAGTACACCTTTGTCAAAGCCCCCACACTTCTTTACTGTGCCTCCACCAGACAGTACAGCTCCGCCAGTCTCCCAACATGCCACCACACAGCCACCCGCACACAGCCCGCTTCATTCCACCACTTTGTCCCCCGGACACATCCCATTCCACTCTGCCACACTACCATCCTCTCAAAGCGCGTTCGCAGCAGCCTCGCAGCCTGAGTTCCCTTCCCTGGGGTCTAATACCAACGCAGCGGCTGTCAAGGATGTGGCACCACCTCATCCCTTTGCTCAGCTGCCTTTCCACTCCGCCCTTATGTCAGCCTACCAGCTGGAAGGGCAGAGGGGCTTGCCCCAGGTATGGAGCAATGCTTGAATATCCAGTCCCTTCCAAAGCAAACAGATGCCAGATAGTGGTTTCCTATCAAGAAATTAAGAATGCATCACAGTCATATCCTTTTGGGGCAGCTTCCCTTCCTTTTTGCCCTCATTTTAGCCTACCAGCTGGAAGGGCAGAAGGGTCGCTCCAACACGTACAAAATTAGCCCACATTCACATTTATTTTAGCCAGTTACCTGCAGTTACGTACGAATATGAGCTGTCGTGTCATACCATACGATTCTGGCAGCTGCATCGCGTCTGCCCTGAGCTGCTCCGCATCAAACCACCGTTTCTAGTAGAAAGCATGCACTCCCATTTGTCTGTGCTTACACAGACCTTCATGCCTTCGACACATGAAATAACTGCGTTGAGCCTGCCATCAGCTCCTTCACAGCCATCAGTTTCTATTCATGATGGACTCACTTGTTTCATACTGTGCTTACGTCCCTCTCATGTGTGTGCATACACAGACCTTCATGTCTTTCTACTCGGACAGCTGCACCCAGCCCGCCATGAGCTCCTCCATATTCACTGTTGGCACCTGCTTCAAATGGAAAAAATGTTGCAATTCAAATCCATTTTATCCATCGTGTGTTTTTAATCCCTCCATGTATCCACAGACCGTCATGTCTTACGACTTGGACAGCTGCATTGAGCCTGCCATGAGCTCCTCCACTAACATCTCAGAATCTTTGCACACCAGTGGTCCTCACGGCTTCTCTACGTCTTCCTTGTTGGACCGGTGAGGCTAAGGTTTGAGTGGTCTCTATGTAATGTGGTCTTCTTAGAGGGGTTTGCGTGCTTCGACTCAGGCAAGAGAGGCAATGCTGAAGCGGTTAAAGGAGCGGCCTGACAATCTGACAATGCTTCCGTCCCCCTGCCTGGATATGTGAGGCAATGAGGCAATGCATGTGGTCACTAGCAATTGACAGCAATCGCAGTGAATCTTTACTATACAACTTTGCGTGCTTAGAAGTAGCCAGCGTTTTTTGTTTCAGTAAGCTGTGTGGCCCTAACAGAGTGCGTGTGTGGCTAGGCGCATCCTATCTGATAACGCAGCCCACTTGACGAATGGCACTGATGCCACATCATACGAGCAACCCCCCCCTGCATTTGATCCAACACCTCCTGTCATGTTCTTAATTGACCTGCCTTGCTCAATCACACCTCAAGCTGTAACGCCATACCTGATCTGAAGTGTCTACTTGAGTCCCCCCCCACCCTAAATGAGTGGGCTCTTGGCCCAACTATACCTGCCTTATTCTTAATTCCTTTTCCCAGGCAGCACACTTTTGATGGCACACCACACGAGCAGCTGCCCCCAGCCATGGGCATATCCAAGGGCGCCAGCGTCGCACCCAGCAGCCAAGAAAAAGGTGTTTATCCTGTTAAACCGGTAACTAGCATTCACGCACTAAGGTCACACATACACTTACATCCATACATTCTCGCATACACACATTCCCACAAACACATTCCCAAATCTTTCACTCACTCATTCACACACATGCACACACACACACACGCAGTAGGAGCGATTAGTGTAGGAGGCTGGAGCCCTGACATTGCAGGTCTTGCTGCCGACACCCTCAGCGCAGGCGTACGCACACCTCCTAAATCGCTAGCACCGTCACGTGCACGCTTACATCGTGGTAGGTTATTGTTTGTCGTTTCGTTTTCCTGTACACGCTAGAAGTTCTCACATGCTTCATCGTCACTTGTTTCTGTACACGTTTGGTTTTAATGTGCAGCGTAACTTGACTAGCAGGGTGTTGCATTTTTGAAGTGCGTAGGGATGAGCGAGCAGAAAGATTAAATTCAAATCACTCGTCTTTGTTCTGCATGCAAAACCTTAGCATGCAAAACCTGGATGCTTAAACCTGGAATGTAGGTGCCACATGTGCATTCTAGTTAAAGCAACAACAGCCACGTCAGCCAACCTGAGACTCAGCTCTGTCTTGCAGAGTGGAGTCAAGTGCAACAGCTGGTAGAAATATGGCGCCTGAGATATAATGGACTGGTGACTGGGGTTGCGTTCAACAAACCGCTGACTGTTCATTCACACACACACACACCTGTCCACACTCCAACAGGCAGCACCAGCCGCCCGCACCACAGACGCAGCCTGTCCCTCTCCCTGTATCATCACAGCAAGCTCGCCAGCACCCCTGCAGCCGCACCGCCACGACGCAGCACAGACTTGGGAGTGCGTCTGGGTGGGGTGAGTGAAGACTCCTTCCCCAAGGACAGGGACCACACCCTTCCACAGGGCTATGCTGCTGCTTCCAACGTGCTGGGAGAGTGCATAACAGGGCAGACCATGTCAACCTCTCCCTCAGCTTCTTCAGAGGCTTCAGCAGTAGCAACAACAACAACAGCAGCAGTAGCAGCAGCAGCGATATCAGGAATAGGAACAGCAAGTGGTCGGAGAGGGTCAGCTAGTGGCAAGCCCTTGCAAGCGGGTGTGATACGGTGAGAGTATCTTCACCACTCTCCCTCATTGCTTCTCTTGGACAGGTTTCCTCCTGACCATGCTTGCCTCGGTCTTGCTGAGAGAGTGCGTGCTGTTCCCTATTTTGTTGCTTCCCTTGGTCACGTCCTCTGGCAAAGCGTGTGCAAGGAGCGTCTAGGAACGTCTTCTGTTTTGCAAGGAGCGTTCGGGCAGAGCGTGTGCAAGAAGCGCTCTGGCAAAGCGTGTGTAAGGAGCGTTCTGGCAAAGCGTGTGCAAGGAGTGTCTAGGAACGTCTTCTGTTTTGCAGGGAGCGTTCGGGCAGAGCGTGTGCAAGGAGCGCTCTGGCAAAGCGTTTGCAAGGAGCGTTCTGGCAAAGCGTGTGCAAGGAGCGTTCTGGCAAAGTGTGTGCAAGGAGTGTCTACCTTGCAACAGGATGTGCTCAAAGGGAGGGCACAGTGTGTTCTGATTTCATAACGTTCAACACCAACATGCAGACACTTCCTGCTGTGGCAAAGCCCTGGGTGCCATATACTAGCACATACGCATGCACACATACACATACACATACACACACGCACACACACATGCACACACACACGCACACAAACACACACACGCGCACACATACAGGCGCCTCCCACTGAGGCAGAAGTCCAGGCTGCAACAAGAGGGCCACCAAAATTTGCAAGCCATTGCTGAGGCTGGGGCGGCAACCTCATTGACATCAGGTGAAAACACACACAGGAGTAGGAGGTGCTGTGTCTGTAGGCTTCTAGTGATTAGCAAGAAGTTTTTGTACCTTGCGACTAGCAAGAAGTCTTGGAACCTTGCCGGCCTCGTACAAAGAGGAGGTGGTGTTTGTGTTTTGGTCGTTGCACACTCTCCTCACACTAGTTGTGGGTCTCCTCATCAGATGAGGGTCGCTACACACCCTCCTCAAACCAGACGTGCTCCTGTTCCTTCTTATTTCGTCCATCTTATTTCGTCCTTGGTACACTCAACCAAGTACACACCACCTGGTCTTTAGCTCCTCTTATGAACAAAGTGGCCGTAATACCTGCAAATGTAAACCCTTTGCATCTTCCGCTCCCCCTTCCTCCCTGCAGTGAACATCTCAGAGGGCTTGATGCTTCTGCAGCAGCCAGACCATCATCGTCAGCAGCAGCAGCAGTGTCTGCATCAACAACATTGCCAACAGCAGCAACACCAAGAGCAGCACTACCTGCAGCAGCAGCAGCAGCAGCAGCAGCAGCTTCACCAGCACTACCAGCAGCAGCGGCAGCAGCAGCAGCAACAGTGGCACAACCCAAACAATAACTGGACTTTACAGAGCCCCCTCCCTCCTCAACTGGCTTCCGGCCAGCATTGGAGCCGCAGTGGCCCACCGTTGCCCCCCACAGACACAGCAGAGGGGAACAATGAAAGCAATGCTGCCACTCGTGATGCTGTTCCAGTACATGTGGCTAGCGCTAACGTTGCTGGCAGCGAGTGTGGCATGGACCCTGCTATTGCCCTGCTTGCTCAGCACTCTGAAAAGCAGCCTGCGGCTCCTCAAGGCTGGATGCCTGCTGCAATGAGCCTGGGAGGTCAGTGGCTGAACAAAGCATGGTTAGGCTCTGAAACACACACATAGACACATACAAACACAAAACATACACAGAAACATACACATACACACACATAAACATAACTAACATAACACATACGCACTCACATTGACACACATACATACACACATATGCACACACAGGCGGGCAGCCCCCCACTTCGCCAGGGTATGTTAGTATGCGGGAGGTCATTCATCACATGGCAAAGGCAAAAATTGGCTGCTAATTATGCTGGGTCAGGTGGAAACTAACGAGCTGAATCAGACTAAGTAAGTCTGTGATAGTTAAAAACTATCATGTGCATCGTCACAGAACTGTCTTGGTGTGCGCGCGCGTGTGTGTGTGTGTGTGTGTCGGTGCCTATCACTTTTTGACCTTCATAAGTGAGAACAAGTATTGCAAGTTCAGACAAAAGTTGTACTGGTGCTTGGGAATATATCAATTGGGGTGTTCAAAGTATAAGCTTCTGCCTAGCACAAGTGTCTGCCTCATACATAATGAATGTCGAATAATTGGTTTGAACAGTTGATATCCTCCGTATGTGGTGTGCTGCTCAGCCTAGTTTGTAAAGCTCTGTGTTCGTTAAACCCGTTTTAGTCTGTTTTAGCAATTTGTCATAACCAAGAAATACTATCTTCATTCTTATTGTTCTACCTCTTCTGAGCCCCATGTTGCTGAGTCTTGTAGATTTGCGATTTCAGATCTTTGTTTGCTATTCAGATGTCTTTTGCATGATTTAGACTTAGATGTTTACATCTTACATCTTTTGCATGATCAAGTAGAGTTTTGGATTATATTGTTTGACTCGTAAGCCTGTGACGGCTTTAAATATTACGGAACGGGGTAAATAATAACTGCTAGTTTCAAATCTGGCCTTTGGCTGCACAGTTTCCAACCTGCAACTTGAAGGAGGTCCCAAAGATGCCGAAATGACAGATGCACTTTTCAATAGTCTCTGCACAGTCTCTCTCTCTCGCGTGTGTGTGTGTGTGTGTGTGTGTGTGTGTGTGTGTGTGTGTGTGTGTGTGTGTGTGTGTGTGCGTGCGCGAGCGCGTGTGCGT
>Ga0307960_1001856_pt1 | contig 12391 bp, 12 predicted proteins | sample OrgLakmetagen542_FD_201832 | JGI IMG/M metagenome (GOLD analysis project Ga0307960, IMG submission 201832) | Saline water microbial communities from Organic Lake, Antarctica - #542 | ecosystem: Environmental > Aquatic > Non-marine Saline and Alkaline > Saline | place: Antarctica: Organic Lake... | reverse complement strand
CCTCTGCACTCACACCCCTGGCTTAGACCCTTACCCAAGCCTGCTGAGCAGCTCACGAAGTTCGCTCGCGCGCTGGGACATGTTGCGGTCAATGCTGCCCAATGCATAGTCCTGTTCACGTGTTTTGTGTGTGTGTGTGTTTGTGTGTGTGTGTGTGTGTGTTTGAGGGTACTTGGGGGAGAGAGCACATGTGCTTGTGCATGTGTTACAGGATACAGGTATTTGAAGATTAAAGCACATGCTGCAGCCAGTGATGCCTGATACTCTGCAGCCAGTGATGCCTGATACGTGGACCTGCTGCGCATGAGTGTGTGTCCCAAACAAAAAACGGAGCCCAGACAATTTGAGGTGGGTCATGGTGTCAAACTTGATACAAAAGTGACACCTACAGCAGGACTGCAAAACAATATCAGGGGCCTCCCCTATCAATGGTAAATCAAGCTTACTAAGGCACAACCCAAAAGAGTTTACGACACAAATTGCACCCACTGAGCGTCCTCATGTTCAGTGTCGAGCTGCGCGCGGTGAAACACACGTCTGTTGTCAGCCCATGGCGCACCACACACCGCACGTAGCATCGTGCACATACGTTTCATGATAGTGATGTGGCAAATCCTGCTCCACAACAACCACACAGCACTTTCGACTTCACCACAACGCTACACGTAGCACTGTTTGGGTCTGATAACGGTCCAGCACTGCGGTACCTCCACCACAACACAGACCACGCTTGGGTCTGATAACGGCCCGGCACTGCGGCACCTCCTGCTCCACAACAACAACACAGACCACGCTTGCTCCACAACAACAACACGAAACCCACACCACAAAGATGAGCATGTCCTTGCCAGAAGGGAAGGAGAACGGAACTCTAGCTCGCCTATTCATAACCTTTTGAGGTTTGAGGACGTATGACAGCCTTTAATCTGTCGTTATCTAGTGAGCGAATCCCCAACTGAAACCCCAAAAGAGATCTCGTTGTCAAAACTCCTCCATATCCTCATAGCACCCACCCGTGCAATGCTTGCTCCAAACCCCCCGAGGGTGGTGGTCACATTCAGCGCTCGTGCGTACACTTCCGGCCAGTTATTTTTAAGTGTGTCCGACAGGCGTTCTGGGTCGTAGTTGATGCCTGAGCAGACATTGGGGGGGGTGAGGAGAAAAGTGTGAGGAAGTAGGGTCACTCAGAGCAAAGAGAGCAGTGTGAGGAGCGCGTAAGGAGTGCCGTTGGTTTAGTGCAGCCCTTTGTCATTGGCAGAACAGGTGGCCTGGACATTTGGTGGTCTCACACACAATCAACAGGAAGTACAAGACCATACGGCACTTATATCACCGCGTACCGCAAACGTTTTTCACTCCCTCGCGGTGTGTAGGGAGCAATTTAAATAACTAAGTCAAAAGAGCCTCGCAAAGCTTGCATCGTAATTTTAAGCGCGAACGGGGACAGGCCGGATAAGCCTCCCAAGCCGCCCTCAAGGGGACAAACAGCTCGGAGGCCCTCTCTTGGAAAAAAGGACATCAAGAGGAAGGGCGTCTTCAACCCTTCATACGCGCATGCACGCACACGGACCCGCACGCACACACACACACGCACAAGTACATAACCCACGCACGCACGCACACACGTACGTACACAACCGTATACACATGCACGCATGTACACAACGCACGCACAAATGTGAGCGCACGCATGCACACAAACAAACACGCACGTAAGCGCACGCACGCACACGTATGCACACGAAAAACACGTACCCGCATGCACACACACACATGTATGGGGCATGTATACATATGTTTACACACACATGCACACTTGTACGTACACATGTATGCATACACACGTACGCGTGCACACACACACACGCACACACATACGCACGCACGCACAAGTACACAATGCATGCACGCATGTTTGTACACAGCCGTACACACACGCACGTACGCAATGCACGCTCACACGTATGCGCACGCACACACACACCTACGCACACACACACTAACACGCACGTACGCGCACGCATGTACACATGCGCACGCACGCACACGTACGTGCGCACACGCGCATGCATACGCATGTAGGTACAGCTCATAGGGCCAGAAGGCCCTCGCATAAGCTTGCATTGTGTTAATTAATTGTGCCCCCCTCGCATTGCTCGCATTGGGGTTTATTAATTGGGCTTTTTCAAACCTTGGATTGGTTACGGTACAGTACGGTACACAATTAGAAGGGCAGCCACCAACAAAATCTTGGCAGGGAAATTTTAGGGTACAAAGTATTTCACACCAGATGTCCAGGGTTGGTCAGAACCGTATATATATACACTGCAGGGTAGTACACAGGGTACCCAAATTATTCAGGGTCTCCTGGAAGAACTCAGGGTATTAAAAAATTTCCCAGGCCGGGGGCTGTCGCCCTCGGTCGTCCCCATGGCTGGTTGACCCAAACTGTGCCAATAAGCTCTCCACCCAATTTAAAGCCCCCTATACCTCATCTGAATGCTAAATACTTGAGGCTATATCTAAATCATTGACATTTGCTGGAAATTTGGCATTCTGGGGGGGGCTGTGGGGCCCGCTGCATATTTTGCATCCACTTCGGCAGGAAAAAGGTACATTTCTGAACTTGCCCTGGTCGACCTCTGCTTCAGGATATAAGCATTATAAACGTCACATAACAATGCTGCAAGGTCATTTTTAGGACAGGGATACTGGGAAAGCCGGCGAGTGGGAGGCACTCACACAAGGGACAGGGGAAAAAGACAAATCTGTCGCTCCACACCTGCTGCGACTTTTAGCCCGGTTTTTGATACCAGAGTTGCGGGTTAAATATAGCTTAATATAAAATGCAAGTGGGGCCAATCGGTGTCCTGGTTGGATTTTGGTGCAAATTTGAGTAGCGTGACATGCAGAAATTGCCGCCTGTGCTTTTCCGGCTCCATATAAAAATCCCACATGCACACCAGAGTTGCGGGGGGGGGTGAAATATCAAGGTCTTTCGGCCTGCTTTCTTTATATGTATGTAAAAAGAATTTAGCTTTCCAAAACATTTTTCAAGTCCCCAAACGGTGGAGTGGTTGGGGAGATAGAGCCAAAAATGGCTTATTGGCACAATATGACTAGGAAAGGGTGGTCCAGCCATGGGGACGACCCCCCGGCCCCAAGCGCGATGTTACTTCTTTTCCAGGGTTGGCCAGAACCGTATATATACGTACATATACACCGTATATTTGGTAATTTCCAAGCCAAAAATACCATATGTACATCGTATATATATGGTTCTGGCCAACCCTATTCTTTTCAGGCACTGAAGGAGTCAAGCAGGTGTTGAGTGCTTCGGTTTAAAAATTGGAAATTTGCTAAATCATTAGATGTCTTCAAAAGCACTCACTTCCATTGCTCGAGGTTCTATGCTCGTATGTGCGTGTGTGTGTATGTGTATGTGTGTGTGTGTGTGTGCGTGTGTGTGTGTGTGTGCGTGTGTGCGCGTGTGTGTGCGTATGTGTGTGTATGTATGTGTATGCATTTATGTGTGTGTATGTGTGTGTACAAATGTATGTGCGTGTGCGTGTTTGCGTGCTCGTGTGTGTGCGTGTATGTGTGTGTATGCGTTTATGTGTGTGTATGCATGTGTGTATGTGTGTATGTGTGTATGCATGTGTGTATGTGTGTATGTGCATGTGCGTGTGTGCGTGTGTTCGTGTATGTGCATGTGCGTGTGTGCGTGTATGTGTGTGCATGTGCGTATGTGTGCTCAAGGTTCGCGCATGGCTGCTGGTTGAGGCCTCATTAGGACCAGGGGGAGGGTGGGAATAGAGGGAGGAGGAGCGGGGTGCTTCCGTCTGGAGTCAACCAGTTTGGTGCAAGCTGCCAAGGTGCAAGCGCTCAAGCCCAGCACTTGCATGCTTCGTAGAGAGGCCTGGCAGGAGGAAGAGCCCTGCTGGGGTGGCTGACCCCTCCCCCTTCCTGCTGGCTGACCTTTCTCTCTTCTTCCCATTCTCACTGTCATTCCCAATATTCACTGCAAACTACCCGGAAATGCTTTTAAAATTTTACCGGGGCTCCCGGCGACAGCCCCTGCGATTCCGGGAGACCCGGACCGGCTTTGGGCTGCCCCTCCGGGACAGCCCAGAATTTTGTTATTTATTCCGGTTCCCGGAGGGGATGTACAACCCTGATACACTGTACAAAGTATTTGACCAGTACATGCCCAGTATTTGACCGATGTACTGTATTTGACCGTATGTTTGGTGGTTTCTCTGCCAAAATTGCTGTGCATACATAAGGTTGGCCAGAACCGTATACATACATTGTATACTGTATTTAACCGTATGTTCAGTGATCTCTCTACAAAAAATATCATTTATACACTGTATACATATGTATGGTTCTGGCCAACCCTACAGTTGTCCAACTTAAAGCTGAAAAGGCAACAGGTGTACGGATTGCCTGAATGTAGTTGCAGGTTGCAGCACGCTCTCAAAAGCGAATGAGTATTTTTGTGGCCACTGTTGATTGACTTCTTCAACAGAAGGAAGCTTCTGTTTGTAATGGGCCATACGTGCACACAAAGTAAAAAAACACACCAGTTAAGATGAAAAAGCACCCAATTAAAAACGGAATTATCACATAAAGTGCTTGTTTTAAACGACAGGTAGCTTTACCTCGTGCCGCCTAAGAATCCACAACACCCACCCATTTCTACGAGGACATCAGGCATGTCTGGCGTCAGGGTGTTCAGCTCCATGGCCTCCATCTGGGTGTGCGTGGGACACAGTGCATGGACTATGTACGAGTGGGCACACACCATACAAGAACTGTGGGCACATATTACAAAACCTGTATACCATGGGGCACCTTGATTCAGGACTATGCACGAGTAGGGCACATCTTGCAATGACTGTGGGCACACACAGCAGGACACGTGGGGCACAGAGAAGACGTGAGACACCAGGGAAGCTGGTTACTTTTGGCCGTGCGTGAAAAACTGTTTCAATGTACGGCAAGTGGACACTGTTTCATGTGCGGCATGTCTGCGTAGTCATTCGGGAGCAAGGTGTTTTAAGATTTGTACCAGCTCACTATCACAACCAAAGTCCGACAATTTCACGTGTCAAATGCCGCTTTGTGTCAAAAACACACGCACCCAGTCTGCTTGGCCTGTCTCTGTGTAGAACCAAGAGGAGCCAGACAACACCTGCAGGTTGAATGTAAGATTTGAAAGGGTGGAACCATTTAGCTAAAGTGACCTCTTTGTGCATACACATGAGTGGCAATGCACAAGTTCAGATGCGTGTCTGTGAAATGATCCAAAATTGAATGTAGTATACGACAAAGTGAGGTCCATATTTTTGCGTGCATTGCATGTTTGGGTTTTTAATTCATGCTTTCCCTTTAAAGGTGTAAACTCTTGTATTTCTGTACGTGAGGAGTGTGTGTATGTGCGTGTGCGTGCGCATGCTACTGTGTATATACGTGTGCTTATGTGTGTGTGCATTTGCGCACGTGTGTGTGCGCTTGTATGGCGTGGGTGCGAGCGAGTGTGTGTGCGTGCGAGCGAGTGTGTGTGTGTGCGTGTGTGCGTGTGTGTGTGTATATGAGAGTGTGTGTATTTGTGTCTATATGTGTGTGTGCGTGAGAGAATGTGTGTGTGTATGTGTCTGTGCACGTGCGCGTGGGTATGTGCATGGGTCAAACCTCTTTCGTGGGTAGCGCTGTGCTCCCAGGCCCCACGTCCTTCTGCCCTGCACTGGGTCTTATGCCGAGCCTCTGTGGATGGAGGGCTGAAAGGGATGCTCCTGCCCTTGGCCCCATAGCCTGTTTTTTGTGGCCAATTTGTGGGCAATGTCTAGTCACTCCCCCCCTAGACGCACACCCACGCAGCAAGGAACGGGATGTCCAATGATGCAGCATTTAAGGTTTCTTCACAGTCACGTAGGTATCGCTATATATGGTTTGTGTTACGCAGTAGAAACGAATACAGAAAATTCTATGTAGCAAAATATATGTTGTGAAAGAGGCTAAAAGGAACCTTTTGTAACAGCAAATTTCTGAAAGGCTCTTTACATTAATTGCTGGATATATTTCTAGCTACAGTTCCATACAATGTTGCTTCAGAGGAAGTCTGTGGTGTCTCAACCCTGTGCAGCAGCCCCCAAATCAGCTCTGCGTAGGAGTGTCTTGCCCGCGGTGCCCAGGAGCAGCAGCAGCAGGAGAAGAGGGCTGAGGGTTGCAGCCAGCGCTGTGGCTTTTCCACCTAGCAATGAGGTTTGTGTCCGAGAATGTTAGACATGCGTGTCTGAGCGTTGTCTGTGTATGTGTGTGTGTGTGTGTGTGTGTGTGTGTGTGTGTGTGAGGTTGTGTCTTCTGTTGGACCTCCTCTCCTTCTTTCCCAGCTGCCTGTGGTGTGTAGATAGGTGTGAAGAGGAAGGAATGACTAACTAGATCAAACTTTCCTTTGTGACGCTTACACAGGACTCCTTGAGCGGGCCCAGCAGCAGCAGCAGCAGCAGCAGCAACAACAAAAGCAGCAGCAGCAGCAGCAACAGCATGGGCCCGGTGCAGATGGCCAAGGGGGGTATGGGCGGTAGTTTGGGTGGTAGCGCCACGCTCGAGCGCAGCAAGTTGTCCTTTGTGATGCCCACGCCCACCGTGCAGCAACCCAAGGTGGACGACGGTGGCAGCGGGGGGGACAACGGCAAGAACCTGCACAACGGTGAGGAGAGTGAGGAATGCTAATATGCTATAACGGGAGTCTCCGCAAGCGACGACGAGACGCTTCCTCCTCCTTCCCCTCACACAAAGCTCTAGAGACCTTGTGTTGCCCTCCTTTCCTCTCTCTCTCTGTTACCTTGTTTAGCTAGCGTGTGTGCGTGCTAATATGCCAAACCTCTTTAGGGTTACCCCTTTTTTTGCGTGACGCGACTCACAACACACCCTCGCACACAGGCGGAGGGGGCGGTGACGACGGGGGCGATGACGACGACTACTTTAACGAGGGTGATGATGATGGTGAGGGAGGGGACGGACAGGGAGGGAAGGGCCGGTGGGGGCTCCTGCGCGCGGCCATTCCCGAGCAGTACGACACCTTCTCCATCGGGGCGGTGCTGGCGGAGTGGATACGCACCGTGGCTGACCTCCCCGCCATCCTGCGCCAGGCCGTGACCATGGGCCTGTTCAGCTCCGCGCAGTTGGTGCGCTTCTTTGCCATGGACGTGCGCCCCAACGTCACTCGTGCTGCCACCAGGCGCCTCCCTCCCTCTGTGAGTCACTCTGTGTGCCCTCTGTGAGTCTGTCTCTCTCTCTCTCTCTCTCTCTCTCTCTGTGTGTGTCTGTCTCTCTCTCTCTCTCTCTCTCTCTCTCTCTCTCTCTCTCTCTCTCTCTCTCTGTCTCTCTCTCTCTCTGTCTCTCTCTCTCTCTCTCTCTCTCTCTCTCTCTCTCTCTCTCTCTCTCTCTCTCTCTCTCTCTCTCTCTGTCTCTCTCTCTCTCTCTCTCTCTCTCTCTCTCTCTCTCTCTCCTCTATACATTGTGTGTATGTGTGAGTGTGCGTGTGTGTGTGTGTGTGCTTGTGCGTGTGCGCAATTGCGTGTGTGTGTGCGCAATTGAGTGTGTGTATGTGTAAGAGTGTGTGTGTTGGGTGGGTGGATGCATACGTGCGTGGGTATCAGTGTGGTGGGTGCGTGCGCATGTGTATTTGAGTTTTAGTATGCCTCTAAGTTTATGTGCGCGTCTGTTTTTGTAGAGTGTATCTATCCTGTATTGTGCATGTTTGAGGTACGTCATTGCACCTGCTGGTTTTTTCTCCTTTTCTGTTCTGTGTCTAAAGCGCATTACGTCAATGCACCTGATGCGTTCAGACATAAAACAGAAAAGGAAAAGAAACCCAGCAGGTGCTATGACTTACCTCAAAAACATGTGCATGTTTGTCACTGTGCCAGTTGTGCGTGCCTTTCTGTGCGTGTATTTCTGCTTTTCAACAGACAGTTGTGACTAGCTGATGCTTCTGCTTTTATTTGTGCAGTGTATAGAACATGCCAAAGAAGTTCAAAGGTTTTGTGTGTGCGCCTGTTTGCTCCTGTTTCTAAGTGGAGCACCATGCTTCTTGCTCCAGCTGGCCAATGCTTGAATCTGAATGCGTCGTTATCAGAGCATCCCCTCCCCCCCTCCCATGCAGCTGGCACGTGATTTTGTCGGCCGCTTGATGGCCGACCCTGGCTTCGTGCAAAAGGCGGTGCTTGAGTCCTCCATCGCAGCGGTGGCCAGCTTGTGGTATGAGTACCGCGCTCGAGGAGACAAGTTCAAGGACGAGCTTGACCTTGCCATGATCAACTCGCTGGGCATGGCGGCCGCAACATGTGCCACTGTGTGGATGGTTGCTCCCACGCGCTCATATGGGTCCATCCAAAAGTTCCCATGGCAGCAGGTGCGGCAGCACGTCCTGCGTGCGTGTATGTGTGCTTGTGTGGCTTGTGGATGAGATGTTGCCCGTGTGCGCAAACATTAGGCTTTGCGTAAGGTGCGCAAAAGCTCACATGTCTTGTCCGTCCGTCTATCAATTTGTCACTGACTGTAATTGTGAGATTCAAAGGGTGGCACTTGATTGACAAGATGACTCCGTCAAAATTAGGCACGCATACTTACATTGAACCAAGCTCTAGCAAGGACAGGTAATATTTGTCACGAATCACGTGTCATTTGCTTCAGAGCGCAGCTGCCATTTTACTTCAAAGAGCGCATCGCCAAATTTGCGTCCGTCTGTGCAGCCCAAGTAGGATGTATTTCTCATGATTTCACCACAATGTGTGCTGATGTGCCTGCAGACCCTGGACGGCCTGCCCAACTGCGTGTTTGACGCGTCCGGCCCCATGCTCCAGTACAGTATGCAGGCCAGGGCGGGCGGTTTCTTTGCCAAGCTGGCTGAGTTGTCCGCAGTGGGAGCCCTCACAGGAAGCGCTACGTCCATCTTGGCATCTGCAGGTGAGGAATTTTTTTGTCTTCATGCCTGTCGTGTCTTTGTTCAAGCTTGGGTTGATTGGCAGGGATGGTAAGTGCTTTTTGGGGGGGCAGTGTGGCATATAACACCCACGAACGAGCAAATATTGCTATGCAGAAACGGCATTATAAAGAACAGTTAAACTGTCGCTTCAATTCCTAATCATGCAAGCTGACAGGTAAGGAGACGTTCAAGGCACTCGTTTTAGGGCTTTAAAGGCTTCATTCATCAAACAACTTTGCTTATGAAAGTCAATTTAGTCCTTTTGGGAGTAGTGGCATAGAAATACAGCATGTTTTGTTCATTCATATTCCTGTAAACTAACACATTTGAAACGTCTCCGCGCCAGCTTGCTGCTTGTAATAAGTAATGGCGCTTCGCGCCCCTGCTTGTGTCTAGTACATGCATTTGTATGAGGTGCTGAGCGCTCTGCAAGGTTTGGTTACATGCTTGTGCAATTACTCAGTGAGATGAAGGAGCATACATCCTCTTCTAGGTCCAACAGCGAAACTCTCACGAGCTTTGATAGTACACTTTTCTACCTCATCCCACTCCAAGCACGGACATGCCAGCCTCTCTCTCAATCATGACATGTGCGACCAATTCCCAATTCCAACCAATATGTAGTGAACCCTTCACGACTTTTGACGGCTTGAGTTGACCCCTTTGTAGTCACGGGACACACTCTACAGTCTCTCTCTCCCCTGCCAGATGGTCATCAAAGCCCCGAAGCCTGGCGGCATCAATGTAAAGTTTTCCGATTCTCCCTTTAACGTCCCAATCCTTTCTCTTGCGTGTGTTTGTTTGCGTGCAGCTGTAAACATCCGACAACGAGCCAACCCGGAGTGGCAGCCAAGCATCGCCGTGCCCACTTTGGGCCACGCCTCTGGTGGCCTTGGGGCCTACTTTGCTGCCAATGCCAACACCAGGTGCGTGTTGGTTTAAAACCCTAAAAATAAAAGGGTTTCATCAATTGCTCGATGATCTCGCACCTGTATTGCAGTCTTTTGTCGCCCGGGGTCCTTTGCAAAGTTCGCTACCAACTTGTTTGCGCATGCGCCCTTATTTTGAGTGTTTTACCTTTCTGCTGCTTGCTGAGTTTCTTTTTTAGCACACTCTCACAAACCAAGACGCACCGATTAAGAGAAGCCAGAGGCTGTGTTTGAGAGCCAGGTTGCAACGGAAATGGATCAATGTTGCTGCTTTCCTGACACCTCACCATCGCTCTGCTTCATCTCCTGGTGCCATCACGGAAATTGCAGGTATCAACTCATAGGCGGCCTGGACCGAATCTTATTTGCGCACACCAACTACATGTGGACCTACCTGCTGCTGAGTGGAGGTGCACGCTTTGCTAGCCAGTACGTGGGAGAGCAGACCCGGCCCACCATGCAAGGCCTCCCTGCACCATCCAGCTTAGCCCCGGTTAAGGTGTGTGTCGTGTCTGTGCAGTGTATGAAAACAGGGTGTTACGCACGGAATGTGTAAAAATGTTCAAAACCACCATTTTGCGTTCAACTTGTAAGTAACTAGATGTTAAGCACGAAAGCCTCAACCTCCTGAGTTGATCGTCGTATTGTTGTGTTGAGTTGCGTTAAGTTTTATTCCACAGACTAAAGAGTAATCCTATCTTTCTATCATCCTCCTTCCATTGCAGTTTAAGTTCGTACAGCACAAACAGTAGAATTCAGGTTTTGGTGCGACACTGGGTTCCACCCTACGCACACTCATACGCACTCTCGCATACACGCATACATACAAGCACGCACAAACGCACACTCACATGCCACTTACGCGCACACTTGCGCTTGCAGATCCCTCGCCCTGCGGGCCTGCCTCGCATGCCCCGCCGCATCAAAAAGAAGGTCAGTAAAAAGGTGCCCAAGGAGTACAAGGCCGTGCAGCAGCAGCAGCAGCAGCCGCAGGCCATGCAAGGTGAGGGAGGTGTGGCAGCCTCCATGGCCGCCACCGCAGCGGCGCCAGTGCCCACGCACACCCCCCAGCTGGAGCTCACCCCCCTGTCATTGGGGGCTGATGGGAGCAGCACTAGCGGAGCTCAGCAGCAGCCAGAGTCCTGGCAGCAGGGCCAGCAATTTGAGGACCATGCGAGCAGCAGTTACGGCGGGCAGGAGGGCAGCAGCAGCAGCGGTGTGCAGCAGCAGGGGGATCACTTGGTGATGAGTCGTGGCGGGGTAGATGCACAGCAGCAGCAGGTGCACGTAGCACCGGCCTATGAGAGCGAGTCGGAAAACGCCTCGGCGCAGGGGGGTAGTCAAGTCAACCATCGAGGCCCTCAGTATGCATCAGGGCATTAATAACGAATTGGTAGGCTGCTGGGGGATAGGATGTACTTTTAAATGAACTTGTATTAAGAAGTAGGATTGTAATGGTCGTGGTTAAGGGTTTCGTAGCAACTTACTGCAACTGTAATGTTGTGTTTTTTTCTTGTCGATTGTGCAGCTATGCACCACTTTGATAAGACTTTTAATTTCTGCATCAACAACGTTTTGATGCTTGAATATTTACGCCCCGTGCTGTATTCTGTCGTTATGAAACCAGTGAAATACAACGTTGTGAAGATGTCTTGCCGATTCAAACTGTAATTTTGAATCTCCGACTATCTGCGTGAATAGGGCACCAGAGAATATACTAGCAGCAGAGGGGCCTCTTGCTTGGCTCAGTCAGCGCAAAAGGTTTACAAGGCCTTTAAAATAGGGCTTCCAGTTTTTCAAAGAAAGGCCTTAAGAAGTACGACTGCTATAGCCCGCTCATAAAAGCAACGCAATTATTTCATGGAGAAAAGATAAAGCTTGTTATTGTTCTGCCTCAAGAAAGTAAACACATTGTGAGCTCCTGTTGGGGGAAATAGAGGTGCATATTTCCTGCGGGGAGAAATCATGTGGGGATTGGCACAGTGGAAAAGAACATGCTGCTCATCTTGGACATCAGCAGTATCACACAGGTCACAGGTGGGGGAATTACTCTGATTCCATGTCGTTGTCTCAAAATGGAGGGTGTGAACACGAGGTTTGAAACGAGCTGTACTGTGAATGAAATCACGAGGCAGGTTGAGGAACATGTATTTGGGAAGGATGTAAGGCAAATGAGTGACCAGAGCCCTTTTGGTAGGGTTACAAGGATGGCCTACAGCCTGAGACTCTGGCTGATGGCAATTGGCTGGTGAAACAAAATCAACCAGTGTCGAAAATTGTAACTAAATCTGACACAAACTTGAGAAGTCTGTATGAGGAGTCTTGATTCAGGAATGCATTGATCTCAAAATCAGTGATACTGTGATGACAAGCCAAGAAAGGAATAAATTCAGAGCTCGAAGGAGCAAACGCACGCAGCAGAGTCTTAAGGTAAGGTAAGGTTCTCGCTATATATGCCTCTGGTGGG
>Ga0307960_1001851_pt1 | contig 12394 bp, 11 predicted proteins | sample OrgLakmetagen542_FD_201832 | JGI IMG/M metagenome (GOLD analysis project Ga0307960, IMG submission 201832) | Saline water microbial communities from Organic Lake, Antarctica - #542 | ecosystem: Environmental > Aquatic > Non-marine Saline and Alkaline > Saline | place: Antarctica: Organic Lake... | reverse complement strand
AATGCTTTCGTTTTTAAAGAGTAGAAACTTAATTTATTACGTAAGGAAGTTTATAGGCACCCCACTCTGACAACCAATATGAAAAATAACCGACAAAGAGGAAAAATGCACAAAAGCGCATGGCATGAGAACTGGGGGTGCACAGGGTAATAAGTAGCTGCGTCTATTTTTATGATCACAGAAGAAACATGGAACAAACGTGCCTGCGCACATACAACACACACACACATGCACACCAGCTTACCTTTGACGAGGACACCTGAACATCTCCCCCACCCTGTGACGGTTGCTGCCCTTGCTGCTGCCGCTGCTGCTGCTGCTGCTGCAGCTGGTTGTCAGCTACTAGCTCCATGATTGCCACGTTTAGCCCGTGCTTGGCCCCAAGTTCACGGAGGGCTTTAGCATCTCCTTGAGCGCGGAAGCCTGGAAAACACAAGAGGATCGGGGCATGCTGTCCATTAAAAATCGATTGTTTTACAACAGGGGACGCATGATCACGCAGACTGAGTGGTGGAAGTTTTAGCACATGCAGATCTACAATGTGGAACGCATGATCATGCACAGACAGAGTGGTGGAAAGTTGTTACATCAACATTCCACACCACGCACAGGCCTGGGGGAGGAAGGTAGGGGGGGTGAATAGCACGTATAAGAGCACGTTTGAAAGCACGTTAGAGAGCTGCTTCACAAGCATTCAGATCCTGTACCCCCTCATGGCTATTAGCTGTTCAGTTAACACATACCAGTTTCTGCTTGCAGGTCTACAGGGTGGTATGAAAGTGAATTAAGCGGCTGCGTCCCGTCATTGGGCAAGGAGCTTGTGTGTGGGCAAGGAGCTAATTATCCTTCTACTTTGTCCCTGCCAATGCCATTCACTGAACAATATGGTTGGTGAGCCCTTTGATTCTGCCTCATCAAGCTGCATTCACATACATAAATTTAAAATCTAGGTTTGCAGTCCACATGCAAACATTCACCATCTCTACTCTGCCACGCACCAAATCGGTAGTTGCAGCCTGCAACCACGCCTGCAGCACGCAGGTCGTGCACCAGCAGCTGCACAAACTCCTCTGGCTGCATAGAGCGGATCTTGTGGAAGGGTATCATGCGCTGCCGAGGCACCCTGTGTATGCAAGTGTGTGCGTGCTTGTTTGCGTACGTGCATGTGCATGCACGCATAGCACGACCCAGAACAGCTTACATCACCCTACAGTTTGTGAAACATACAGACCGGGGCAAATGAGGCGTTAGCGCAAATACTGACGCATGACCATCTGTTCTCTAAGAGAAATAACTTACATTTGCTTGAAGCGATGACTCAGCACACATTTAACGCATCACCACTCTCTCCTGCGTGCAAAGCATCCTCGCTCAGAGAGCGTTCATCTACTGTCTCCAATAGCAAGAGTGATGCTCGTACTACTCATGTGCACACACTATCTAGCTTAAATGGCGCAACGGCAGCCAATGTGGCCAATGCTAAATCATTGGCCAATAAATTTCACATCCTTTGCCACAGGAAGAACAAGCCGCTAAGGTTGGTCAGAGCCATGTATTTGTAACTGTTTATGTAAAAGGAATGTACAGAGTATCCACGGCACTTTCAGCAAGGGAATTTGAATTAATTCCATATGTACAGTTGTATACAGTGAGTAGAAACGGTTTGGCCAAATCTACAAGCCATGCATCGAATTTGAATGGCGACACGCATCAATCGACTGGCGTGCCCTCCATTCTCCCATTCCCCTCCATACCTTCCCCTGCACTGTCGCGCCCACAGCCGAAGCACACGTGCACGGTCACAGGGAGCCACAAGTGGTAGCCTTGGGGGCCACTTCAGGACCTCGGCCATGCCGCTGAAGGACAGCAGCATGGGGTGGCCGCCCATGTCGACAGCCTGCAGGCCATTGCGATGTGTCCCATGAGCTTGTGCAACAAACACGAGCCTATAACAAACATTTCCCAAAGGAAGGTTACGACTCTGCCGCAAGACTCTGGTTAAGAACGCCATCAAAGCGCTAAGATGGAACCAGCTGGTGTGGGCCTGTGTGTGCTTATTTTCCACACAGTGGTATCCACTGCTTGCTAGTCTTTCTTGATCTTTTTCTTAGCTGTGCACCCGTTGGTTCAGTTGGGTGCGCTCCTTGATTCCCCTTTCAATCAATCACATCTTCACAAACAACACAGATGCACTAAACTTCCGCTCATCTTTGTGGCCGTAAGGCTACTATGCTGCTCTTGCAGACGACACACATACCAGATATTATCATAATATACAACCCATACCACATACACATACTGCTTATGTAACAAACATACCACAAATTTGTTTAAACTGCTCAAATAGAATTTTGACCATAACCATAATACACGCTGTGCATAACCGTATATAGATGGAGATTTCTTTGCGAACAGTGTATGGGCTGAGTACGTGGTTCTGCACAATCATATTTGCGTTCATTTGCTATAGCTATGTTCGCTCACCTTTATGGCCAGTGCTTGGTGACCGAGGTGCATGGCATCAAACTTGCCCAGGGCCACAACCACGCCCGTGTGTTCTGGAAGTTCCTCGACTGTTCATGTTTGTTGAGAGCAAAGTGCGAAGGCTTGCTTTCGATTGTTCATCAAGTTGTGAACAAGCACATGTGTGGCAGACATGCACAACAACACGTAGAGAAGTTCTGTGCTGCACTATACATGTTAAGTGCCTGGGATTCAAAGATCTGATGTTTAAACGACTTATTATAACTCTGGGACTGTAAACTTTTGAGTTCAATGCTAGGCTCACCATCACACGGCAATGGGGATCTCCAGTTGTCAACGGAGCACTCCTCCACAAGGCCACCTGTCCAGAGCCCATATAAATAACAGAGAAGAGAATGAGACGTGATGGCATTTCAAACGCCCATGAAGCACACTTATTGAGTAGAGGCACGCACGGTTTAAGCTCCGTAACATTCTCGCGTGCGCGTTGACGTGGCCCTTGGCACCAATCCTTGTCAGATGCAGGCCTCCACTCGTACTATTGGCAAAGAGTCCCCTCTGACAGGAGGTGACTTGCCTGGTCAGCAAGGATTTGTGGCCGATCATCAAAAGGAGACATGTAAAATTATCAAGGTAACTATTTTTAAAATTCACTTACAAAACCAAGCTCGAAGATGACCTCTCATGTATATAAAGGGCACATTGGTCCAGATGGCGAGTACTCCGCTGAAGGAACACCACACCCAGGTGTCACATTTGCACACACACACACACACACAAACACACACACACGCACGCACGTACGCACTCACACACGCACACACGCATACACATGCACGCACATGCACATACACACTGCACGTATACTCTCAGACACAACCACACACGGACACTTACATACACACATAACACAAAATACGCACACACATACAAATACACAATACGCACACGCACACGCACACATACACACACCACACACCTAAACACACATACACAACACACACACACAATGCGTGCACACGAACACACACAGGAAGAGCATTGCAAGAGCAAGTCATGGCTGCTGCAAAAGGTAAGATAGAACCTTTTCCTCACACCAGCCCCAACGCTAGCTGGTCGCTTTGGCACCAGGTAAAGAGATTTTCCAAATTAATAACCATCCTTTCACAGCTCACCATCCTGGACAGCTGGCTGTGAACGCATACAAGTTTAGCAACGTAGCTTTTTCGTGCTCTGTGGCTTCGCTCTTGAGGGCGATGGTGAACCGCCCCAAGCCATCTGAGCAACCCTCCCGTCAGGCTGCAGTCCCAGGCTGGTTACAAGTAAGCCCTGCCCTGGGTTTCCTATGAGTTTCACATCCTTTTATATTCTCTTTTAAGGGGGTGGTATGACCTGTGTTTATTGCTGCTATAGTTACCTAAAAAGTAGGCATGCCTTCTTCGCTCACCTGCTGCAGGGTGTGTGGCTGCAACATTACTTCCGCTCAGCATCAAAGTGTTGAATCCACAGCCATGCATATCTGAATCTTGCGTCTACACCACTTGACACAAACACAAACACAATACACAACACACACTTACACACTCACATACTTAAACACACAGGAGGATATAAAGAAGAAAAGCTCTGCCAGCAATTACATGCGCCAATAGTAAGTGGCAGGTTAAGAAAGTGGACGGGTTAGCAGACGGTAGATAAGGGGGTTAGACCTAACTCTATACAGAAATTTGTAGCTTTGTAGTCCTGTTTTTCATTATGGCTTTCAAGCACGAAAAGCAATTGCGCCTGCTAGCCATACATAGAAACTTGGAATGGCCAGCAAGAACCATTTTGCAAAGATTTTCAAAATTTTGTAGAAGCGTTGTTTACACAGATGACGAAAGAGACAAACAGCTTGCACACACACACACAAACACACACATACACACACATAAAAACGCACACATTCACACACACACACACAAGAAGAAAAGCGCGCTCTCAAATCGCTCATATACTTTTATGTTAATCCAGCTTCAAAGATGTGGGCTTGCTCATTGGCTGCTCGTATTTGATGGAGGGCGTGGAGTCAGGGCTGGAAACCATCAGGGGGACCAAGGATAAATACAACAAGATGCTCGGTAAGGGCATGCGTATCTTGGTTTCAGCCCCAAGGTCTTTGCAATCTGGTGCAACGGCCATAATATGTCAATGCATCCTCATTGCATCCTCTGTTCTGGCCTCAAAGCCTTGATGTGCAAATGCGCCTTGATGTACAATGTGCCTCCAAGTTTGATTGTGCCAGGTGCGTGGCAAATCTCTAGCACAAGGATGCTTACAGTTATGCTCCTGGTAAAGAAACTGTGTGTCGTCATCTCACAAGCTTTGTACGGAGTGGCCTTACGGAAATAGTCATCCAGGGGGCACTGCCCTTAACTACCTACACTGTGAATTGATCCAGCTTTTGGTATACCCAAGTGAGAACTAGATGCATGGAAATTCATACACATGTGAATACAGCCTGTTGCAACGGAAAGAGCGAAAAGAGGAGAGGAGAGGAGAGCAGCTTAGATGAGGGTGTGAAGTCCTGCTGCGTTTGCTCTCAGAGGCTGCCCCTTATATCATGGGCTTTTTAAGTGCTGGCACCTGAGGGCTCCCCCCTCTCCGCTGGATGTGCTAACTCTAGCAGCATGGCCTTTTCTTTCTTTTTACAGGCTGCCCCTTGCATTGTGCCTGTGCATCCCTCAAGCCTCCGTGTACTCAAGTTCACAAGCAGGGTTGGTTAAAACCTTTCACTCGAGTAACAATACTCAGTAATTCCAAAAAAAGTTTGCTTGGTCGCAAATATGGAGGCCTGCAACCTGTTTTGTTATTGCAGTTAATTCACAGAGAAAGAAACAGACCCAGCATGAAAACAGGAAAACCAAAGACACTGTAACTAACTAACTGCTAGACTACCTGATTCCTAACAGTGATTTGATTGCTGCGATTCAATTATACTGCTGCCCCTGTTGCGCGAGGCTGCTCCGCCTGTTGTGCCTGGTTCCCCTTTAAGCCTGTGCACACAAATTGGGACTCCCAACATGAACGGCCAAAGGAGGTATATGCCTACCGTCCTGACCGATCCAGTATGAAACGGGATAGCATTCGTATTGCGCGCGAGGGCACGGCACTGTGTTAGCATTTTCACCTGTCGTGTCTTGTGCCTCACTAATGGAGTTGACAAATTAGCATGGAACTTTGGAATACTTTTGTTGTGTCTTTGTGCTTTGCAGGTGGGGTGTCTGCCGGGAGCGTCCTGGGTTACTTCTGGTAGGTCGGTTCTGGGTGCCTGTTTCATCTTGGGGGCCTTGTGGGGTTTGATTAAGGTGGTCGCTAGGTAGTTTCCCTCCTTTACTAAAGCCACGAGTCTTTTCAGTGCCAAGTAAGCTCCAGCTAGGTACTGTAGGTAGTGCAAGAAGTAGTGCTTACCAGGAGTATGGAGTAGCCTTAGAGGAAGATGAATGAGACAAAGACAGGCACCCTCTGCAGCCATAGCAGAGATATTTCTAGTGCAGGAGTGGCATGCACAAGTGTAGTTCACTTTCTTGCACCGGCTATTATTGGCGTATGTGTTGGGTTGGCTAGAACCGTGTACATATACGACAAAATCTGGCGTACCTATCCTGCACAAATTACAATGCTGTTTACATGAACCTCGTGTGCGGTTCTGGCCAATACCACGTGGCAACCTTATGTGCTTATGTGCCAGCAGCTACAGCTCCCTGTGATAAATGAAACGACTATCTTACATCTAGGGTCAGCCAAAGCTATACTGGTACACATGTATACAAGGTATGCATGTTCCTTTTACATGGAAATTACCTTACACACGGTCATATACAGTTTATATATGGTAACTGCCCTTTTTACTTGTATCGAAATGGCGACTGCTATGTCAAGCAGGTACCCTCGGCAGCCCTATGCAGTAGCAGCCATGGCAGGGACGGGGGCCTTTGTGGGCTACCTCTCTTACTCAGCAGAGACGACCAGCAGAGGCCTTTTACTAGACCGCCAACACAAACTAGAACAAGGTACGGAGGGGTGGAGTGGGAAACGGCTTGGGTTCCTCTATTTTCTGTTTGCGCTGTGGAATTAAAAGGTGGCATGCTATCAAGCGTCTCCACATGGTAAGTTAACCTTGGGGCTCCCCTTCAGCTCTTTCACCTGTAGCTGTAGCTTTCTCCTGTAGCTTTTCAGACACACATCCAGACACACACCCAGGCACACACTCCAGACACACATTCAGACACGCATACAGACGCACACTCAGATACACATCTAGACACAGCTTTCCAGGCGTAGCTTATACCTGTAACTTCCCAGACACAAACAAACATGCCTGTATAATAAGGCTCTTTAGGTACAATAGTCAAAACTTGCGTTTAGAATGTGCACCACTTTGGTAAACAATGGAAGGCGGGTTGCTGCTGGAATCTGTTTAATAAGGCTACTTAGGGTAGGTAATCAAACCTTTTAATCAGGAGTTCTCCTTTAGTAAACAATAGAAACAATAGGTTGCTGCTAAAATGTCCTTTGATAAACAGTAGGTGTCCTTTGGTAAACAGTAGGTTGCCGCTAGAATGTCTTTTGGTAAACATTTGAAGCGGTAGGTTGCTGCTGGAATCCATGTCCTTTGCAGAGGCGATAGGCAGCATCCTGCAGGACTAGCTTTTTAAACAGTTTCTTCATCAATCAATTACCTCCCAACAACAGAACTGCTAGGCCTTCCTCCCCCTTTACATCGGAAGGAATTGGACACTGTGTACCTACAAGAGTTGTTCCGGATTCGTCAAACAAAGCAAATGCAGGTAAGAATGGCGGGGTGTGTGCATGTTGTATTTACATATGTATGTAGTGATGAGTGAAGTTGTGTGGGTTCTGGGTTCTCGTCGTTAGCAGGTGGGTGAGGTTATTGTGGGTGTTTGAGTTGGGGCTTGTGGCTGCTTGAAAGTAGCAGGTGCATAGTCACATGCTTGCACAGCCAATGTTAGATGTTCAATATTAAGCGTTAAGTGTTATAATTGCACAACACATTAGGCACTTGAGTCATTTGCATCCCTGATCACCCACTCACTGCCTTTCATTACTTATGAACCACGTTGTCTATTCAACTCTTGCCCATTCATCTCATCTGATATGTCAAACTTGAATGTGCGTCTTTTGCGAAACTTGGACTTGTAGTACAATGCATGTTCAGCTTCTATCTAATAACCCAGGCATCAGCCCTTCTTTTTGATGTACACCTTTGCTTAAAAATTTTTATAAGCAGACACCAGCAGACAACTGACATGTGCTGCCAAAAAAAATGGCAACGCTCCCTGCCGTTTGCACCCTTAAATGTCCTTCTTTTAAATTTGGCACACCAGGCGGACAAAGGCCTCTCAGAAATGGACCTGAAAGACCAACAGCAGCCACGTCAGATGTCTGTACCAGAGAATGGAGCCTATGACGCAGTAGGCGCCATGCCGTCCAGATCCCCAGAACCAGAGCCCTCAATAGCGGGGGGCGGCATAACGTGGGGGGTGAGTGCAAAAGGAGTTTGACACTCAAAAACATTGGCATTCTAAGCAAATTAGAGATCTCCCAAATTTGGTTATGATATTGTCTGCTTGCCTTGAAAAAGCTGTGTGTAGCTGGATAGGCAGTATTGCTCCAATCACTTTGCAGCCTTAAGTTTTGGATCTCGTGAACAATGGGCCTTTAATATCTTACAAGCTAGTCAACCCTGGTTTGCTCCCTAAGTTCTCCCTATTATAGTTTTGGCCAGGTGCAACATTTCTTAGTCACCCGTCACCCCACAAAAATGTAAGAACTGCCTATTACTGTAGACAATTATCATCAGGAGTGGTTTCAGGCCAAGGAGCTTGCGACGCTTCAGGTCTCATTCAACCTCCCTTGCATCTTGTGCAGATGGAGGATGGCGGTGAAACAGCCACGGACAGAGGCGAGTCGCAGCCTCCTGAATTTGTTGAAGACCGACCACAGGGGGACAGCTATTATTGATGGCTGGTTGATGGCCTCTTTCTTGTCAACAGGACTGACGGCATGTATTTTACGGTAAAAAAATATCACGTGGAAGTTGTATTTTATCAGTTACGACTTATTTTTTGTCTTTTGTGCCACCCTCAATCCCGACATTCCTGTATGTTTACATAATAACGTCAAGCAGCAGACTTCTCTTTATGGCATATGCATTTTGTCAATGCGTCTTCTCCTGATTAGTGTTTGTGATCCTTTCAACAAAGACAGGCACACCACAGATTGAAGCTCAAGTTAACGATTGAGACACCGTAAAGTGGCCAGCCAGCCAAAACAAATTGACCACCGGAATGGCTACAATAGGATGGGGGTGACATTCAGCCAGGTCGTCCGGCTGATTGCCTGACTACTAGCAAACAGCCAATGGGTATAATAGGGTCGACCTTCAGCCAGGTTGTTTGGCTGATCGTCTGCTGACTGGTCTCGGCCAGCCACAATTATATCCTTACGCTCAGAAAGAAAGAGAAAAAGTCTAGTGTTCTGCTGAGAAAGGAAGTCATGAACAAGTTGGTTGTTGACTTGTTGCAGGAAAAAGGGTTGGGCTGCTGAAAAGTCTTCAAAAAAAGGTACAAACAAAAAGGAAAATTTTTTCCTCAGCTCACAAACCCGATGGTCTTGGCAAAATAAAAGATGTCATGCTAAATCAGTGGCATGGACGAGTTGTGTGATTTCCCCTGGATTTATAATGTGAGCAACGGTTTTACAGTTATTTGGTTGTTTGGCCAGTTTACATGGTCCTCTTGTAACAAACTCGCTCTTTTCTCAGACTGCAAGTCTGAGTACTACCATCACCTCGGGGCGTTGTTTGAGCCGTCGCTTCCTTCTTGCGTGGAGAGGGAGGAGACGTTAAACACACCTTTATGGGGGAGCTTGGCGGACGGATATGACTCATACTTGCAATCCATGCTTAAGCTGGTACCATGATTCGTCGTGACAGAGAGCCTCGTTCTGAACATGTTCATCTTCACCAGGACATTGTCAAATACGCGATAACCGCCTTCAGGCCACGCTCCTGCTAGCAAACAGAAACAACATGCATGAGACGGCTAGTGTAGCAGGCAACACAACGGGACTGCAAAGGATTTCAAAATTACTAGACGCAATAAGGCCAAAAAAAGGGTAAGAACGGTAGTAGTGTAAACACCACCAACAGTAAGGTCAGAAGTATGCTTGCGCCCAATCATGAACCTCGCCCACGTGGGACAGCACACAGAGTTCCTCCAACTCCAACTCCGCTCAGATCGTTTTTGGTCAGGCACGGCTGGTCACGTGTATGGTGATTTCTAGACACCAGTAGAGACAATGTCGCCTCCTTAATTTTACTACAAGGTTAAAGCTCATGCTGGCATACTAGGGAACGACACTGATGCCTTGGCAAAATGCTCTTTTGTTCCTTTGGTGGGGGAGACTCACGGCACTTCGGCCAATGTGTCTCCTTTTCCTTAATTGATGCAGGGAATGATTTGCTGCCTGCGTAGTTTTTTCTTTTTCTTTTCTTGCTCTGCGGAAAATGGCCATGATAGATACCCACATTAACCTGACGCCCATCCCCAATCATCCATCTTCTGGCCAGCAAGGGTGGGAGACCCCCCCCCAGCAAATCTTCCAGATGCTCTTAACATCTGCCAACCAGGGCCTCTAACAGATAGGGTCTCCATTTTCTCAATTCTCGATGCTGTGACTATTACAGCCGCTATACCTATAGTTCTCATAGTTTTGGCTACAGTTTTTCATTCAGCCTCAAAGTTTTAGGGGTTAGGGCCATAGTTTTAGGGTTTAGGGTTAGGGTTTGGATTAGGATTAGGGGGTTAGGGGACCAAAACTATGAGGTTGGATTTGAAACTATAGGAACTGTAACACAAAACTATGCAAACTTTGATTATAGCGGCTATTTCTCTGCTGTGAAAGCACACATGCACGCCCAACAAAAACTAGATCCTAAATCAAAAAAGGTTCAAACCATCAGTCCACAAATTGCTACAAAAAATACCAAGAACTGATTAAGAAAGGCATTGTCGAAAAAGACATGAGTAACTCATTTTGAAAAAATGCAGTCACCTCTGGAGAAAAGAAAAAAGGTCATGCTCTGCCACACAGAATTCATAATCCAAAAGCTGAGTGCAACCATATAGAAGGCCCACCAATCTGCCTCATCTGCCAAAAGCTAGACGGAGCCTACCGTATGCTTTCAGGCTGCAGTCATCCCATTGTGAATCACATGACCATTACTAGGCATAACGCTGCTGGACAAATGATTATAAAAGCGATCCAACAAGGTACACAGGGGGCATGTCTGCTAGCACAAGCAGATGTAGGGAGTCGTGCAACATTGGTACAACAAGGCATCAAATGCCCTTCTGAGGAGACATAGGTAGGAATGGATTTCAACCTGGCTCTTACCTTCCAATCGCAATGCGCAACAGCGGCGGGAATTTGGCAAGGCAGATCATAGTTACTCCCACCCAGCAACCACGCCCCAAACGAAACCCAACAAATACGTACCAAACTAGGTCCTCTGCCAATAATGCAAGAAGAGTTGCCCGTAATAACCTAGCAGATAGATGGCGCTGCCAATCCATACCCCCTCCCCTGGCTGTGAAACCAAGACACAACCAAACGCTACATACATTTGATCGAAAATAAGTATTGTAAGCACTTCATGTGCTACCCAACAGGCAGAAAAGGCATAAAAACAACCTAAGCTGCTGTTGCCTTGCCGACTAGGACACCGCAATGCAATCAGATCCGCAACAAAAATCATACAGACAAGACATTGAACACAACTCCCTAAACTTTCTGAGCAATACTCCTGGTGGGGTACAGGGTTCTGCCTCCCAACCACCTGATCCCCACTGAGAAACCTATCTTATTTCATTTTCCAGGTGGAATGTTGTATGTCTCTGCATCCATTGGGTGGTGCAGAACACAAAACAACATCCTTTCCTAACGCATGCCGGTAGTGTTTACACACTGTTTTTTCCCTTTCTTTTCCTTAGTAGCTACACCCTTGGTCCTGCAAAGCCTCTGAAGGCCCCCAAGGTGGACAAACAGCTTGGGAGGCTGGCCCTCTATTGGGAAGGAAGGACGTACCCGCATGCACACACACATGCACACACACCCTGCGTGCATGCATACACGTACGCGCATGCACACACGTACACACGCACACACACATACGTGCACGCGTACAAACAAACATGCACGTAAGCGCACGCACGCACACGTACGTTTGCGCACACACACACACACACACACATGTATGGGACATGTATACATATGTATAAACACGCACTTACGTACAACGTATGCGCACACACAACACACACACATACGCACGCACACACAAGTACACAATGCATGCACGCATGTATGTCCACACAACCGTACACACGCACGCATGTACACAATGCACGCTCACACGTACGTGCACACACACACACATACACACACACACACACTTACATGCGCACACGCACACAAACACGCACGTACGCGCACGCACGCACACGCGCGTGCATACGCATGTAGGTGCAGCTCATAGGGCCAGAAGTCCCTCGCATAGGCTCGCATTGTGTTTATTAATATGTGTTGCCCCCCTCGCGTTGCTCGCATTGGGGCTTATAAGTTGATTTTTTTTAAACCTCGGATTGGTCACGGTACAGTACGGTAGTCTTTTCTTTTTATCAGGATGTGACATGACAATGGTGATGAAGCGTGCCTACATCTTGTCACTCCAGTGCTAGGATTATATGCACAATTTGACTATGTTGAAATCATGACAATTACAAAAAATCAGCGGAGGAGATTGACTTCATTTTATTCTTGCTTGTGTACTCTTCAATCTAATTAA
>Ga0307960_1001839_pt1:2500-12424 | contig 12424 bp, 12 predicted proteins | sample OrgLakmetagen542_FD_201832 | JGI IMG/M metagenome (GOLD analysis project Ga0307960, IMG submission 201832) | Saline water microbial communities from Organic Lake, Antarctica - #542 | ecosystem: Environmental > Aquatic > Non-marine Saline and Alkaline > Saline | place: Antarctica... | reverse complement strand
GCCTCCCCCTCCCTCTGCTGCTGCTGCCTGCCTTGCTCGCCACCACGACTCAAGGACAGTAAGGTCTGTACTTGATTCCATCCACGAGCTTTGACAGCCTCAAGAGCAGACCCGCGCTGGGCTTTGCCCATGCTTGCTCCCTGCTGAAGCACTGGCAGCAGCATGGGCTCTAACAACGCCTGCAATAAAGGTGTTCACGCACACGCACACACACGCACACACACACACACAGACAGAAGGGAAGTGTGATAATCAGTCACATGGCAGGGCACCAAGCATTGACATCTACGACGACTGAACTCAGGATCTCTGCAAGCAATACACACACATTCACACTAACACACACACACTCGTACACCACGTGCACGCGCACGCACACACACACACACACACACACACACACCGTGAGCTGCTCTAGGGCCTCCTCAGGCACTCCAAACAATGGGGCGTTCCATTTTTTGCGCCCAAAGTCTCTGGCCATCTCATGTTGCGCTGCAATAAGAAAGCCTATCTGAGATTGGCCAAAGTGCAGGGCCTCTGCTACAACATCCTCGGGCACCTGTTGAGTGTTGAACGTTCTACTTGTGTGTGTGTGTGTGTGTGTGTGTGTGTGTGTGTGTGTGTGTGTGTGTGTGTGTATTGCTTACTCCAATCAAAGCAGCCTTGGCGCACCTCTCATATCTTAACGTGGTCACGTATCAATCCATACTGTGTCTATATTAAGAGGCTGGAGGCGGCAGCCTATTCCAAAACAGGCAAAAAACGTACTCACCTGGCAACCATTCATTTCCAGCATGAGCACGTGCGAGTCTGTGCCAGCTAAAAGGATATCCATCTCGGCCCCGTCTAGCACAGACAGCCCAGGGTTGGCCACAAACTCCCCGTTCAAACGTGCAACACGTACTGCTCTGTTTATTTGAAAGCAGAGTGTGGTTTGTGCGTGTGTGTGTGTGTGCGTATGTACGTGTGTGTGCGCGTGTTTGTGTCTGTGCGTGTTGTGTGTGTTGTGTGTGTGTGTGTGTGTTGTGTGCGAGTGTGTGCGTGTGTGTGTTCTACAAATCCTCGTCCAGCAATTGCAGTACAGGTGTGGTCAAGACATTTATGACTAAGCATGAAGTATGTAGTACGCTCGATTCGTTAGAAAATAGGGTATGGATGTGATGGGTGTTGTGTGTGCCTTGCGTGTACGTGTGTGTGCATGCGTTTGTGTCTGTGCGTGATGTGTGTGCAAGGCTGCTAGAGAGCTGTTTCCGTGGACTTCAAAGTACGTAAAGATGAGAGATCAGAAAAGCACGTATTGGAAATCTGATTGACCGTGACCAATAATTTTCATTCCATGTTCGTCTCCATTATTAATAAATAAATTAGGCCCAAACCCATATCCACTGAAACTCGCAAGCACAGAACATGAGTATAAGGTATAAGGGTTAATCACTTATGCCCAATAATCTCCTTCCTCAGAAGGCATGCTCATGAATCAAATGTTTATGTGAACTAGGCTTGGCTCAATCAATACCCACATAATACGCCATTCCAATTTATAACTCTTTTGCACTTCCCAAGAGCACCTGATATAAACAGCGCCTGTGCAAAAAGATACCCTTGGGGGTGAATGGGGGGGAGGGGGGCACAAACTCCAAACGTTACAACACAATGCACACACATGCATGCATGTAAACGCACACACACACACACACACACACGCGCACACATGCATACCCGACAGGCCCGCTCCAAGGGACATTAGAGAGCGTGCAGGCCAGAGAAGCAGCGTTAATGGCCATGGTATCCGGATCCATGGACTCTTTGTCTTGGGAAAGCACACGCACATGAACCTGTATCATTGACACACACAATATATGAGTAGAAGCAGCGATAGTGGCCAATGCATCTGGGTCCACGGCCCCATTATCTTGGGAACGCACATGAACGTGAACCTGCATTGTTGCCATTCAGAACACAAGTCCAAAGCTACTGTGCGTGGGTCTTAAATTTGCGAGCAGATGTGGCTGTCTCATGCACATGTGAAGTAATTTCAGAATAAGAAACGCAACAGCTGCAATTAAGTAAGGTCGGCCAGGTTTGTAAACGACACTTACTTTTAATGTGAAAAAGACTGTACATGGCATGAAAAGTACTGTACATGCATTAGAAGGAATATATTGACCCTGCAATTAAGTCAAGCACATCAGAAGAAGTGGATGTGTTTTACGATACCCGGGACCAAAGTGGCTCCTTTTCCTAAATTGATGTGGGGAGTGGTTTCGAACTGCCTGCGTAGTTTTTCCTTTTCAGACAGCGAAAAACGCTTCTGACATCAAGGTTTATCAGCCTTGTTCCACAAGTTAATGGAAATTATAGCCTCTTGAGACATCCACAGCCTCATTTTCCACAACAACTACAACAGCAACAATGCTGTTAAAACAAAGCCGCTCATGTCACTGCCACTACCATAAACAGTTCCGTTAACGCATCCCTCATTGAAACACTCGCCGCAAACACTACAAGAGGAGTGTTTCGCTTGCCACAAGCACAAAAAGTCCCACCAACGCAACCCTCACTGAAACACTGATAACCACTCACCACTCACGTCAGTAATGCAGTTAGTTGCACTGCCACTAACATATAAACTCCAGCCAATGCATTCCTCACCAAAATACGCACATCACCACATTCACTGCCAATTTGCGTCACCATCAGGGTTGGCCAGAACCATGTATATAATATAGACGGTGTATAAACGTTATTTTTGGCAGGGAAATCATCAAATATACGATCATATCCGTTGTATATATACAGTTCTGGCCAACCTTACTCACCATGGCAAGCTGCTTGCTGGCAACCACGCACATCGCCACACCCACATAACTAGTGTTGGCCAGAACCGTCTATCTACACCATCTTTGACTGTATATTAGGTGATTTCCCTGACAAAGATGCCATATAGTCACCGTACATATATGGTTCCGGCCAACCCTACACTGAACCAACCACTCAGCTGTCCTCATAACCACAGCAGCTTGCCTCACCACCACACCCAATCTCCCCAAATCACGTGACTCCATAATATCACTTCAGAACCGACTCGCCATAAGAACAGCTTGTCTTGCTGCCACGTACTGTTGCTCCAGTTTAGGAGGCGTTTAAAGCATTTTTGCAGCCGGGAAGCAGCAGTTTTACGCAGCCACTGACATCCCCTCATGCACGTCTATAAATAATGGCAGCCAGGAAGCAGCAGTTTTACGCAGCCACTGACATCCCCTCATGCACGTCTATAAATAATGGCAGCCAGGAAGCAGCAGTTTTACGCAGCCACTGACATCCCCTCATGCACGTTTATAAATAATGGCAGCCAGGAAGCAGCAGTTTTACGCAGCCACTGACATCCCCTCATGCACGTCTATTCAATAATGGCAGCCAGGAAGCAGCAGTTTTATGCAGCCACTGACATCCCCTCATGCATGGCTATAAAATAATGGCAGCCAGGGAGCAGCATTTTCACTCAGCCACTGACATCCCCTTTTGCACGTCTATAAAATAATGGCAGCCAGGAAGCAGCAGTTTTACTTAACCACTGACATCCCCTCATGCACGTCTATTAAATAATGGCAGCCAGGAAGCACCATATTCACGCAGCCACTGACATCCCCTCACTCACATCTATGGGGTAGTGGTAGCCAGGGAGCAGCATCGGCCGTAAAGACCTATCGATCCCCCTAGACACCAAGGTTTCTCTCTCTGACCCACTGCCACGCTCACGTCTGTTCTTGGACCTGGGGAGGGTGCCTGCGCACAGGAACGAGCTTACAACTGTGGTGTGATTTTTAAGCGTTTGGTGCTTAATCACTGCATGCAGGTGGTGTATAGTGCTTGGTAGTGGCTGAAGTCACGAGTGCTGGTAGCGGTTTGGAGTTGGCAGTGGTTGACACTCACTAGTGTTGCAGTGTATACTGTTTCTTCTAGTTTATGGGTTAGGGTTAGGTAACGTAATGTGTTTATTCTAGTTTATGGGTTAGGGTTAGGTAACGTAATGTGTTTATTGTGTGTGCTTGTGCGGCACATGTACTTAAGTTGTGCGGTGTTGTGTGAGCTGTGCATGCGCGTGGTCGTGCCCGTGCCTGTGCACAACTGTGCTTCCATTGGTCGTGCAATTCTAACAGCCCTGACCATATTGAGCGTTAAAGAACAGTGCATAGCAGCATTAGATTCGCCTCAATGCAATGGAAAATGGGTAAATGCGTCTCAACACAAATGAATAGATAATTATAGATGTGTCTCAACACAAATGAATAGATAATAATAGATGTGTCAATGCAATGGAAAATGGGTAGATGCGTCTCAACGCAAAGGAATACACACATCAAAGGCATTGTACTATGCAGTGCTCAAGGGTGGATACGTCTCAATGCAATGGCCAGAGGGCACGTGATGGCAAGTGGAAAAACACTCACCTCCACCATAAAAGAAACAACACTCACCTCCACCATTAAAAAAGAAACAACACACACCTCCACCATAAAAAAAAGAAACAACACTCACCTCCACCATTAAAAAAGAAACAACACTCACCTCCACCATTAAAAAAGAACACCTCCACCATTAAAAAAGAAACAACACACACCTCCACCATTAAAAAAAGAACACACCTCCACCATAAAAAAAAGAAACAACACTCACCTCCACCATAAAAGGGCTCTCTGAAACTGACCTGCGAACAGAGTGAGCTGTGGTGTTAGCCTGCGCTGTGGTGTTAGCCTGCGCTGTGGTGTTAGCCTGCACTGTGGTGTTAGCCTGCGCTGTGGTGATAGCCTGCGCTGTGGTGTTAGCCTGCACTTACGGCCAAATAGAGGGTCGAGAGCAGAGGAAAAATACTATCTGGCAGTCCTTGCGGCAGTAATAGAAGAACGGAGGGGGGAAATGCACCCACGTGCGCACTAGCTTGCGAGGATCACATGGTCTCTCTCCCTCTGTCTCTCTCTCTCTCTCTCTCTATCTCTCTCTCTCTCTCTCTCTCTCTCTCTCTGTCTCTCTCTCTCTCTCTCTCTCTCTCTCTCTCTCTCTCTCTCTATCTCTCTCTCTCTCTCTCTCTCTCTCTCTCTCTCTCTCTCTCTCTCTCTCTCTCTCTCTCTCTCTCTCTCTCTCTCTCTCTCTGTCTCTCTCTCTCTCTCTCTCTCTCTCTCTCTCTCTCTCTGTCTCTCTCTGTCTCTCTCTCTCTCTCTCTCTCACTCTCTCCCTGCCATCTCCCAAGTCCACATGCATGCCCAATTACAATAATCATGATTATAAGAAGACAAAAGCAGCAGATTAGAGCACGCACTTGCAGGGTTGAAGGATCCTCTCCCTCTGCCATCTCCTTAGCCCCCACCACGGTCGCCAGCACTGCGCACAAGCAGGCAGCCCACCATATCAATCACAGGCAAAGGGATTTTATTGGCAGTATGAGGTGGCGTTGATCGTTCCAGATGTACATGTTGTATGCAGCATCACATAGCTGTAAACATAAGCTTAGAAGCTATACTTCAAAGGACTTTCATGATAGGATGAGGAGAGAAGCGGGGGGTCCTCGCGTAAGGCTTCCCTTTTGCTTCTTTTCATGCTGGTGCATGCCACTTGGTGTGCGAAAGACGTGCGTGAGTCTGCGCTACACAAACTGACGTACTGCTTCTAAAACGTACTTCCACTATCGTATTGTGTACCTGTCGTCCCGCCATGCCTGAGCACACACGAGCCATCAGCCAGGTGGGCAACGTCTCCAGTTTCAAAAACGAGTGGCTGGCCCCTCACGTCCAATGACGTAGACTTGGCCGCGCTCCTTGTTGGCACTGTTTGGTAGCATGCAAAGGTTCAGGACATCTTTGTGTCCACGCGTCAACTTGACTACTAGTAATGCAAACACGTGCTTCCGCTCATTTGATAGGTTACGCACTGGTTAACTACAGCAATGTGCGCACAAGTTTGGCAGGTGTGTGAGGAGCAGGGTACCTTGAGAGAATGCACGCCTGCGCATGGGGAGATGGAGAGCAGCGGCTTGCGGCATCTGACTTTCATTTTCAAGCCCCGGAAGTGAGCCTTGCAGAGAGGATGGATCTAGGTTAAGATGAGGAAGGGAATTGAGACCCCTGTGCAAGCTTCTGGTAAGGGGTAGAACCGACTGAGCCAGCCGCCTCATTTTCGTTTTCTTTTTGAATTACGTAAAAATTTTATTTAGTTTAGTTGTGACGGTCCATTTCAGAAGTGTTTGTGGCCCCGGTCGCAACAAATTCCTACGAAATGTTTTAACTATTTGTTAGGGAACTGGTCCAGTAAGTTACCCGTTGAGCATAATGTGCCGAAATAAATCACAATTTGAAAAAACTGCAGCCGTGATCCTAGAAATGTCGCGCCCTTATTCCAAAAATCTTCCTTTTTTATCATGTAAGCATAAACGCGCAAATGCACGAAAAAAAGGAAACAGGACGGACCAGCCGCGGAACAAGCGTTCAAAAACTGAGAATCTACAGGTCTAGTGAGAGCAGTCACGCGCCTGAAATAAAACACTTCCAGCATTGAAAATAAGGCACGCAGGCTTGCAATTCACTGCCCCGCTTGTCTTAAGGCCCTCAATGCAAAAGGCGAGCCGTCCCGTAATTGGGCGTTAGATATTACCATCGCAAAACGAAAGCGAGTCCGAGGAAATAAGGAGGGCGGCAGAGCCAGCTAGTGATGCTATTTCAAGTGCTCCTGGCTTCTCTCCGAGTGGCATCATGCAAGATCTCAACATCAACGGCGGCGGGGGGCAGCTGCATGGTAGGACAAGAAATGAATGTATGTGTGACAGCAGCTGGTGAAAAGGCAGTGAAAAGCTATCAGGTACTCCTTCCCTTATTCACGCTGTATGTGCTAGCATACTGTATGTGCTAACATTTCCAGCGGAGCCTATTTTTTTCTTTTCTGTGCGCCCCAAGAGCTCCCAGCTTGTGTCTAGCCTTCAAGACCAACCGCCCATTCCCGGGGGGAAGATTAGTGCTGAGCTCTTCCCGTGCAGATATCGACATGGTGTGGCACTCTGCATCCTCTGCATTATCCATTCTCCTTTAGATCACATGTCTGCCTACTCCAGTTGGATATTCCAGTCTGCATTTGTCTACCGCCTAGCAATTGATGGTATGAGAGATCACTCCTTCCACACGAACCAATACCTCACACGTATGCATGCTGATAGCTAGTTTGTAAAGGACTGGGTAAGACCGGACTCCCAGTTTTGGAGTTACAAGTCAGCGTGTGCGCGGAAGAGGGGCGGAGGAACGCGCAAGAGCACACAGACAACTGTGTAATTAACGGCACAATTCATGCATTTCTAATGCAGTTTTTCGGCCGCACTGGCAATTACAAATGTAGTTGCAAAGTCAAAAGGCTTTATTTATTGGTATACGGGCGTTCGCTTGTGGTGTTATCAATCGCAAGCAGCCATTAGCCTAGCAGCGTGCATGATTGCCAGTCACACATATTGCATTATGATGGGATTACATATTGCATGCTGCGTACCCCTACGCATGATTCCTTAAGCAAACCACCGACACCCACCTGGATGTAACGAACAACGGAGCCACGGATGAAGCAGTTCTTCACTGACATCTGCGGTTGGTTCAGCAGTACGGCATGTTTTAGGTGCGCAGTGTTGAGGCACTGTCAGCAGTGCCGACACTCTTGATCAGCTGGAGCTCTACCACAGGCACTCACCATGTGGGGATACTTGGCCTCATTCACGACCTTGGTGTGGTTCAACTTGATGTTCAGGTACTGGTCCACGGAGTGGAGGATGCCTGTGATGGCTAGGTCGTTCTTCAACTCCACCGTCACCTGTGGGGGAAAGGGTAGGGCAGGGCGGATGACAGTGTTTGATTGTGTCTTTGCATGCTGTTGCAAGGCATGGCATGGAGAGAGCACCCAATTGTGCCCACTGCAGCACTCACCTCCTTTCCCACAAGCGTTTTGAAGTAAGAGTAGAACAGCATTGCAGCTTGCTGCCTGTGCCCTAGCTATTGCGATCCCTACCCTTGCGCTACCGCATAATACTGACTATATCTAATCAACTGCCTTGAATAAATACTGTATAAAATAGTCCAAACTATTTATGGTGCACGCTTCTCCTTCGTCAAAAATTGACGAATTTTTGACTCAAAATCACAAACCCTTTCGCTAAACACGCTTCCGGTGCCACTAACTCCAACAGCGATTGTAGGTGCGTGATCAGATGTATAAAATCAAACTCACACATCACGCATGGCGTCTTGTTTGCCAATATGTGGCGGGCCTTGTTTGGCCTTAAAAAAATCGAAGACCAGCGTTTCCAGCACGAAGAGGGGTGCTCATTTCCAGTGCAGAGTCCCGCAGGGAGCAAGAGTTATATTCATAAACGAGACTTACACATCGACTGTTAACAACGTGGCCGTGATTCGTCAACCGTGTTACCCTGCTGTCAGATCAAATCACTGTCGCGGCAATGTTCAAAATATTGAAGAATCAGCACATCAACTAGCTGGCTTCCCCAGCGAACAAAAAACGCAGCAACTAAACTATTTATCACACGATTGGTACCACCAATCGGGCGTGAGCGACATCCCATTCGGCATTCATACCGTCCCTGCGACCGTAGTGTCAAGGATATGGCAATTATAAAGTTCTTAGAAGGTCCTTGTTCTTCAACAAGCTTCAACACAAAAAAACACGCAATAGCTGAAGCACTGAAACAGATTGAGAAACCAATAAGAGGTATGAGAGTAAGCCGGTCAGGGAACAACGCGCCAAAATCATCCTGCGTTTCATAGTCACTTGATACACATGCGTCAAAGGCGCTTTCAAAAGAATGAACAACGTCAGAATGAACAACGTCTTCAATTTCTTGGTGCCCGAGCATCAAGTTGCTCCACCGATGTTAAGACATTATTCCACCGATCCATGTTCAAGCTTCGCTCGCCACGGCTTATGCTCAGCAAGCGCGCCATCTGCATTGAAATCAAAGCAATAGTAGGGCTGACTAGCAGTAACAAGCTTAACTCACTTTGCGCAGATGGAGTGTGTGATTGAATGTACACGTAGCAACAAAGCGTTCATTTGCTTGGACAAGGAACGCTAAAGCATCAATTATTTGGAAATTGACCCAAAGTCGTTATTGCAAATTGAGGCACCCTAGAGCAGCATGCAAAGCACTTGCTCCCTTAAATAAAAACCCGCTCACCGTCAGTCTTTCCGAAAACTTTTCTGGGGAAAAGGTGCGGTCCTCTCTGCGGGCTGCAATGAACTCGTCCTGGAGCTGCTCTGCCATGTCCTCGCTCAAAACGTACGGTAGTTGCTTGGCAGCAGCCACGTAGGTGCGGATGCTGTTGAGGGTGTCTGAGCCCAGAGCAGTCACAGCTGAGCTGACCTGCCATTGAGCAAACGTGTATGCTCGAATGCTTTTGGAGAACATCAATGATCAAAGCGCCTCCATCGGCAATCTAAATGACGAGTGTGCAGTTGGGAATTCTGTACTTCGGTGGTCTTGTGTCTCGAACGAGGATTTATTGCCAAAAGGTTCACCCAATCCTTCAACGGTATGGGATCAACCTTTTTTCACCTAGCTTGAAGCTTAATCTGGGAACAATACTTATTGCGTCTTAGGTATCAAAGAACAGGAAGGACGGTTTTTGATCCAAAGGTACATTTTAAAATTGACATTGTTTGTGTGCAGTTGTGTCAGTACAGTCAGTACAGCACCGTTTGTGACAAAACTTTTTTACGCACACAGGAGGCATTTCAAAATAATGTTTAAATATTCCATCTTCCAAGGCACATAACATGAACGGCACTTGGCACCAAAGTGGCTCCATTCCCTTGTCTAGTATGGGGAGGGTTTCGGCTGCCTGTATCGATTCTCTTACTCTTAGTTACCTGTTCTATGGTTGG
>Ga0307960_1001826_pt1 | contig 12457 bp, 14 predicted proteins | sample OrgLakmetagen542_FD_201832 | JGI IMG/M metagenome (GOLD analysis project Ga0307960, IMG submission 201832) | Saline water microbial communities from Organic Lake, Antarctica - #542 | ecosystem: Environmental > Aquatic > Non-marine Saline and Alkaline > Saline | place: Antarctica: Organic Lake... | reverse complement strand
CAGCAGCTCGCTCGTGACTTGGCCCTTTTTACAATACATAATACATATCATGCATGCTTATAATTCACGATGTTGCTTCGTGCTTGCCAAGCCACACGCACCATGAACTGCAGCAGCTCGCTCGTGACTTGGCCCTTTTTACAATACAAATCACTCGTGCTCACAATTTCCAATGCTGCGACGTGCTTGCCAAGTCGCACGTACCATGAACTGCAGCAGCTCGCTCGTGACTTGGCCCTTTTCATAGTACAGGTCGTCCTCGTCGTTGGCCAACTGCTCAAAGGCCTTCCGCCCCAAGATGGCAGCCACGGTGCCGCAGGCCCATCCCACATCTCCTGTGTGTGTGTGTGTGTGTGTGTGTGTGTGTGTGTGTGTGTGTGTGTGTGTGTGTGTGTGTGTGTGTGTGTGTGTGTGCGTGTGTGTCTGTGTGCGTATTTGTGTGTGTGTGTGTGTGTGTTTGACACATCAACAAGACCATATAAAACGAAAGACAATGTCCCCTTCTGATACAACAAAATCATGTTAGATTTCAGGATTCTCCTTCTGATACACCAAAATTATGTGAGATAAAACAAGTTTCCCCTTTTACAAACTCTATTTGGCATGCACACACGCACGCACGCGCACACTCACACACACACACACACACACACACACACACACACACACACACACACTCTTACACACAAACACACACACACACACACCACACAATACACACACACACAAATAAGCATAGGTAAACACAATAACTACAAGCTTTGAGAAGCATCCGCCTAGAGCAACAACGCAAAGGCATCGTGCAGCATTCCCAATACGCACACAAAGCCACCCACGCACACAAAGCCACCCACACACAAAAAGCCACCCACGCACACAAAGCTACCCACGCACACAAAGCAACCCATGCGCATAAAGCCACCCACGCACACGTCCACCGCCACACCCTCATCATACATACACGCAAACACGACCAAGCACACAAAGCCACCCACGCGCACAAAGCCACCCACGCACACGTCCACTGTCACACCCTCATCATACATACACGCAAACACAACCAAGCACAAGCACCTTGAGCATCGGCCCAGGGCAGCAACGCAAAAGCGTCATGGAGGATGAGCATCTGCGACTTTCCGCTAGCCATAAGCGAGGGCCGCATACGCCAATTGTCAAGGCAGGCAACCAGGTCCACATGTGTGATGGTGGTGGTGGTGTCCCCACTGCAGGAGTGTGGATCGAAACAGACGAAACAGAGCGACACTTTGTTGGTAGCATACTGACTGTTTAAGCAGGCATCCAGGTCTGCACGTGCAATGGCAGTGGTGCTGTCCCCACCCACTGCATGAGTGTGGATCGAAACAGAGCGACACTTTGTTGGTAGTACGCTGACTGTTTAAGCAGGCATCCAGGTCTGCACGTGCGATGGCAGTGGTGCTGTCTCCACCCACTGCATGAGTGTGGATCGAAACAGAGCGACACTTTGTTGGTAGCATACGGACTGTTTAAGCAGGCATCCAGGTCTGCACGTGCGATGGCAGTGGTGCTGTCCCCACCCACTGCATTAGTTAGGCCCGAGGTAGAAGTGAAATCAAGCTACCTGTGATTTCAAGCTATGACTGATTGCAGAAGGCAATGCTGCAACGGGCACTTCAGTGGGAGTACGCAATTTCCGTGCTGCGTCAATGTGGATAATTTCCAAGTGAGGGTGAGAGCGGAATGCCAGCACTCGCAGCCTTTAAGTAAACGTTCAGGAGCCCCTAGCCGGGAGGGCTTTAAAATTTGGTCAAAGGACCCTACTCATCAAAACAAAAATTGCCTCTTTGTGCAATCATTTGGTGCAATCTTTAGACACAGGCTGCCATCGGAAGGCAATGCTGCTCCCCCCCTTTCGTGTCACGGACACTAAGTAGGTCTAAACTTCCGCTGAGATGCCCTTTTGAGGCATATATAGTGATGTAACCTTACCTTACCTAAGTAGGTCTATACATACGAAAGCAGAGCAGCGCGAACATCGTCATCTGTATGAGAAGCCAAGCAAGAAAACGAAGCATACCCTTACCATATGCGAATATGGAATTGCCAGGTAATAAATCATTGAGTGATGTGGGGCATTTGTAGGGTTAGCCAGAACCGTGTATATATATAACATATATATATATATACAGATATATATATGCACCGTAAATGACCGTATTTTCAGTGAATTCCCTGCTGCCCAAAATGCCGTATGTACATGGTTCTGGATGTTCTGGCTATATCTACATGGTTCTGGCTGTTCTGGTATATATACATGGTTCTGGATGTTCTGGCTATATATACATGGTTCTGGCTGTTCCGGTAAATACGCATGGTTCCAGCTATATCTACACCGTACATATATGATTCTGGCAAGCCCTAGGCACATGATTTCCAATATCCTTCTCGTCACACAGGCTACAGTTAGCATTGGCCTCATCATGCCTCTCCTCCTCCTATGTATTATGTATCTCCTCCTCTTATGCCTCTCCTCCTCTTCTCTTCCTATGCCTCTCCTCCTCCTATGCCTCTCCTCCTCCTATGTCTCTCCTCCTCCTATGCAGGCATACAACCATACAACCCACACACCACATTCAGACTCCATTGTAAGCCCAGAAGAAGCGCCTCACCTGGAAGAGGCCTTGAGCTGCAGCACGTCTTTCCGCGCTGCTGCTGCTCCTGCTGCTCCTGCTGCTCCTGCTGCTCCTGCTGCTCCTGCTGTTCCTCTCAAAGCAACACTCATGCCCACGGCCTTTCCAAGATACCTGCAAGGCACATTCAACGCATAGTGCACAAGGTTCAAATAGCAGGACACACACACGCACGCACACACACACACAATCACACACACACACACACACACACACACACACACACACACACACACACACACACACACACACACACACACACACACACACACACATACACACACACACAATGCACAACAGCACACCACACAGGCACGACATGCTGCGGACACAACGCAGGGACGACCAAACACAACACACAAATGTACAACATGCTGCGGATTTGTAGAGCAAGCAGCAAGCATACCGCACGCACCCCAAACGCATCAGAAAAGGTGCACATAGGAACATGCACGCACACAGAACAGCATGTGCACCCAACACAAGACCACCCAACGCACCCCAAACGCACAAGAAAAGGTGCGCATAGGAACATGCACGCACACAGAACAACATGTGCACCCAACACAAGACCACCCAACGCACCCCAAACGCACAAGAAAAGGTGCGCATAGGAACATGCACGCACACAGAACAACATGTACACCCCACACAAGGCCACCCAACGCACCCAAGGAACGCATCCACATCCGCTCCACTGCTCAATACAATGGGCTCTTTCCTATCACCAATCGCATGCGGCTGGGGTTGGGTGGGGGGAGGAGTGGTTTGTGCTGTGGGCGCACTGCCATTCTCAGACAGAGGAGGAGGAGAGTTCAGCCACCAGCACAAGGTCCTGTGTGGGGGAGGGAGTGGGAAGCGGAGGAACTGAAAGCCAGGCCAGGCATGGCGGAATGCCAAGGTGTAACCTGAGTGGTAACAGTACTGCAAGAGGAGGGGGCTCAGAGCATGAAACTGCTTGCAAGGTTCCTAAGTGTGAGCTTAGGTACTGGCACTCGGTATTTAGGCCTTGGTGTTGACGCCTTACCACATGAATGCCGTGAATCAGGTGGACAGATACAAAGACAAACACACAAGGAAGGTTTTGTCTGCAGGGGGCAAGAGATGGCAAGACCGCTTGGCTGACTGCACACCTGTCTATCCATTGAGGAAGCGGGGGAGGGGCAGCGAATGGGCGTGGAACTGCAGCAGTGGTTGGGCGCCGCTGTTGCTGTTGCTGTTGCTGTTGCTGTTGCTGTCGCTGCTGCTGCTGCTGCTGCTGCTGCTGCTGCTGCAGGTTGATCGAAGACGTCTCTCCTGGCAGCATGAACGGCAGGCGTTTGCGTTCATGAAGAAGGCATGCACGCACACATCAATTCGCTTTTTACCTACACTGCCTCGTTGCTTTCAACCCTGTCTACAGATTGAAAGCCTCTCACCTAAACTACCTGCACCAGAGGATGCCGCTTGAGAGAGTGCTGCAGCTAGAAGTTGCTGCAGAGTCTGTTGATTAGGAGGGGCAGCGGGAGCGGGGGCAGAAGCAGCGGGGGCAACACTGTGTGCAGCGTCTTCTTGGCCTTGAGGAGGAGCTATATCTCCCCCACCATCCTGCGCGAATAGGCGTGCATCTCCGTGTGCAGGGTTGAAAGATGGATTCAAGCAAATTGTGAACCCTTGATCATGAAGGTTTGTGCTCTCACCTCTCCCTGCAGGGATAGCTGCAAGGCTAAAGACAGCTCCACGTCCTCATCAAACCCATCCATTTTGCTGAAATACCTTATAAGCAATGAATTTGGTTGAATATGACTGTGGCGGTATTCTGATTTGGATCTCTGAGTCGGGAAACCGTCGCAAGATAGACAGAATGTATGATGCTATTTATGCTTATGTTTATATCCTACCCCGCTTTATATCCTCCCGCACAGGGAAATTTCAAGAGGGAGGCCTAATAGGTAGACCGTTGTAAATTTCGTGCAAATAAAGTAAGTGGGACGAATTTTCATGTTTCAGCTACCTTAGGTCAAATACAAGATGGCACAACTCGCCACCAAAAACAAGAGGGATGGCAGCTTATATCCTTGCAGATTTGGTATTGCAAAACATGGATCTGGTAAATATATAGCTTTGTTGCGAGGCAGAAATGGTCAAAAGGCAAAGCTGACCCTTGTCAGATCACTGTCACTGTCACCGCAATGTTTAAGACCCAGCACAACAATTAAACCAGCCTGTGCGCTCCCTAGCAAGCTCGTATTACTCGTCTGTGCCAATCTCTAGGGCAACTCCATCTTCGGTTGGCTGCCACACCACTGTCCCTTCTCGGAGCTGGGATTGTTTACTCAGACAAACTCTCGGGTCTCATCGTGTTACATTTTAATATGATTAGGCGAACAAATTAAATCAGAGACCTTATACGGTCTCTTTGAGGTCCCTCCCCTTTGTTGGTCTCTTTTGAGATCCCCCTATAATGGTGTACCCCCTCTTTGAATGCTCACATGTTGTCAATTCATCACCAAAACCATCAAATCCAGGGGATGAAGTACCGTACCTTACCGTACTCACCCCGGGTAAATAACATTTTTTGCCCTCCGGCGTGATAGCGGTATCGTAAAATATATATTTATTCAGAGGCTCGGGGGTTTCCGGGATTTGGCAAAAATAAAGTTTGGTGGGTGGCTGAACAGCGATGAGCGGAGAAGGCCCCCCCGCCCCCCCCGCTCCCCTCCCAAGGCCCCGCCCCAGCCCCAGCACCAACACTAGCCCCGGCGTCAGCAGCACCGGTTGCGCTCAAAGGTGTGTTCCAGCGGACGTTTAAGGACGTCGTTTTGGACCCATTGTTATCTTTTCATCATTTAAGCCATTCTTGTGGGAAGCTAAATTGTCCCTCACTGACACACACATACATGTGCAGGCACAAGCGCACCAACACACATGCACACGCACAAACGCGCATGTGCACGCATACACACACACACGTGTACAGGCACTGGCTGGGCCAAATGCCCACCGGGGTTGGTGCAGGGAAGGCTAAAATATTCACTTGGTTTCACTAAATACATGCAAAAAAAATACATGTAAAAACCTAGCAAATCATCAATTTTGCTTCCTAATTTTAAATGTAAAAACAGACATGCGTTATACATTACAGCATGCAAAAATGCTTGAATACAAAGGCATTTATGTTGCGCTTTTGTTCTAACAAAGCTGATTGCTAAACAACTTCACACTCATACAGATATTGTGATTAAAAGCCTAGCCTGCAGTTTATTAGAAAAGATTGGGACATCTGTTCGGCATCAAACACGAGAGAATATCTTGTGTGCAGCACTCATTTTCTCATGTCACATCGTATTCAATCCCTGCCAAATACAAATTGGTGCAAGCTGGTGCTTGTTCTGGGTGCAGAATGCACCTTGGAAATGTTACATTTTATTAAAAACACTTACTGGACAACAATGAAAAAGTGAGAAGCAGCCTGCATCCTGCGTCATGTCATTCTGGTTGATGTTTGAGTGAAACTGGACAGATGCGTTGTTGTTGAAGTCACACTAAACGACAACAAAAAAGCGAGAAGCATCCTGCGTCCTGTGTCCTGTTCACCTGGTTAATGGCTGAGCTAGAAGCCCAGCTTCAAATACAAGAGGGCGTGCATGGCAACAATAAGCACAGAGGACCACAGCGATACAACATGCACAACTTTAATCAACACTTAAAAACTACCAAAAAAACATCCCGTTTCATAAAGACGTTTGCAAGTAAGTTGTGCACAAATGAGACACAGCTCCCCTAACCGCAGTGCACAAGCTCTGCGCGCAGCAGTATGCGGCCCTGCAATTAGGCAACAATGTGTGTTGTCTTGATGTTGAGGTTAATAATGGCTGTGCAGATTGTAAGGGCGTGATTGTGGCAGGCATCGACGAGGATTATGATTTGCTTTGGCCTTTTGAGCTGCAAAAACGAAAGTGTAGATTAAGGTTGCAACGTTTAAATTGCCATTGGTTAGTCATCGAGGGTCGAGAGTAATTTCTTTTCTTTCTCTAACCTTCACATTGACATAGTAGCGGCATAATGGAGAGACGACTGCTAGCATGTGACACCAAACGATACCAAACCATTCTGATTGAGGATGTAGCGGTATAATGGAGGGACGACTGCTAGCATGTGACACCAAACGATATCAAACCATTCTGATTGAGGACAAAACTGCAAAGTTCTCTGCTTGCAGAGAACTGCTGAGTTCAGCGTTTAACAACTTGAACTCCAGTTCTTGGAGTGAAGCAAAGTGATATCACTCGTATCACTCATGCTTTTTTATCTGTGATCCTCTCAGATTTCTCCATCTTTTCTTGGTCCTTTACTGCTATTCCTTCTGAGTTTGAGTTACCTGTAAAAAATTCATCCCCATCTCACGATGCAAACGCAATAGAACTTTAGTTCTTGTAGGCGAGTGACTTATGTAATGCACTTTTGCAAAGTGCATGCATCCCTTTCCTGAGAGGCCCACAAGCACACCGCCTTTTCCAACAACTCTTCCAAAGTGGAGCTCTCCAATTCTTTTCGGGAGAAGCAAGAGGTAATGGAGGTTCTCTGGATTTAGCCGTTGTTTGCTTTTGATGTTCCTCATTAGCCTCTGTTGTTTCTCTTTTATTTTTGCTCTGGCTAGTGTGAGTACAGTTGATAATGCACGCTGGTGCTTTCCAGCGTATACCTTTTTTTTACTTTTGCTGTGGCATGTAGATCAGCAACTTCGAGGCTGTGGAGTGGGTTCCTTGTGTGGCTGCTGTAGATGATGATGTGGAGGGTTTTGCGGTGTCTGAGCAACGAGGCATTGGCAGCTTATGTTTTTCTCGTGCCTTTTGATAGGGGAAGTGTCTACACCGTACTTAATGTTGATTAAATGTATGTTGCGTTTTTTGTTGTATGTCTCTTGGTTTCATAGCCAGGGGGTATGGATTGGCAGCGTCATCTGCAAAGGTATAATGGGCGACTCTTCTTGCTTTTTGGGCAGACCTAGTTTGATACGTGTTTGTTGGGTTTCGTTTGGGGCGTAGTTGCTGTGTCGGAGTAACTATGAATGCATCTGGCTTGCTAAATTTCCGCCACTGTTGTGCATTGAGATTGAAAGGCAAGAGCCTGCACGACTCCCTACATCTGTTTGTGCTAGCAGGCAGGCACCCTGTGTATCTTGTTGGATCGCTTTCATAATCACCATTATTTAGCAGCGTTGTGCCTATTAATAATCATTTCTATCTATAATGGGATGGCTGCAGTCTGACAGCATGTGGTAGCTGACGTCTAGCTTTCGGCAGATGGCTACAATGGTTACAATGGGGGGTGACCTTCAGCCAGGTAGTTTGGCTGATCGGCTGCTGACTGGTCTCGGCCAGCCACAAATAAATCCATAAGCTCAGAAAGAAAAAGAAAAAGTCTGTTGTTCTGCTGAGACAGGAAATCATGAACAAGTTGGTTGTTGACCTGTTGCAGCAAAAAGGGTTGGGCTGCTGAAAAGTCCTCAAAAAAAGGTGTAAACAGAAAGGAAAAATGTTTCCTCAGCTCACAAACTCGATGGTCTTGGCAAAATAAAAGAGCATGCACCTCGTTCTGAACATGTTCATCTTCACCAGGACATTGGTCACATGCGCAAGAACCATCTTCAAGCCACGCTGCCTCAACTTTCTAAGTATGCGCACGCAAGCGGAATCTACTTATATTGCGCATAACATGTTTGGACAGATCAAGATGGAGACACCGTGGTACATTAATCGGCATACGCTCATTTCTAGAAAAAGGGATGGCAAACCAAGAATGATAGGTGGCCAGTTTGTCGTTGTGCGTGTTAGGGTCCACCAACTCAGCGTCTCTCCAAACACCTCTCATCCTATGCTTCAAATTTGCAGTAAACTCTTGCATGGTAATAGCACGCCCAGTTTGAACAGCTCGTACATACAACTCACACCCACGCAGTCCCTGAAAAGCGCTCAGCAATAAGCTGTCCAGCAGGCACTTGAACGAGGCTTTAAATTGAAATCAGCCTGGGCTACCCTCCGCAAAATGTCACTATTGATATTAAGCATACTATTGAAAAGCTGAACAGCTGACCGAAACCAGTAGAATTGTAACGGTTCATGTCCTCATTCTCGTAGTACAGCCCAATTAGTGGTAGACTGCTTCACACCTAACGTGCCCTTCAGAAAATGCAAACAATAGTCAGACACAAAAGAAAAAGTTTGTTGTTGTTTCGCAGGAGGAAATCATGAACCATCTGGGCACCGACTTGTTGTCGCAAATAAAAAAATCATCTGAAGGTACAAGGTTTACAAAATTCATCCGAAAATTGACTGATTAGGTAAGCAGGCATCCTTAAAGCATGAGCATCTGCGTCTTTACACATCAAAAAGGCATGCGCTTCATTTTGAATCTGCTCTCAAGCACAACGGTTACACAAAATAGAGTTTTGTGTATGTTACCAAGATGCTGTCTCCTTGAGGGTGTGCGCCCTCAGCCTAAAATGACAAACATTTTGCAAGACATGTTAAAACAGATATAAATGCAAATGTCTCGGCACGCACATTGATTTCCAATGGCACTGCAAAAAGAGATTGATATGTTGCCAACTTGCTGTTTGTGTCCCGTGGGTTGAATCCCTCAGCATCTCTCCACACTGTCCTCAAACTGTGCCTCAGATCATCATTTATGTTGAGTGCCGCGACGCGGTGGTGTAGCTAGATCGGCCCGTTGCCTTTTTGCTCCTTACTAGCCCTGTCTTCCTAAACCTTATTCTTTTTATGTAGGCACCAAAGTACGCAGGCTTTCCTTCTTTCTTTTCCGCGCTTGACCTTCTTGTATACGTTTTGCCCTTCTTCCCATCAACCTGGTTGTCCCCCCTACTTTCTTTTTATCTCTTCCAGCCTGCCTCTCTTGCTCCCTTTTTATTTATCAACTTTCAGTTCGTTTCAACCTCGTAGTAGGGAGTTTTCTATCCCCCCTTAACAGTGAACTCTTGAATAGAAATGGAAGTACCCTGCCGCACTGCTTGCACAAAAGAATTACGACGCTGCAACCATTGAAAAGCATCTTAGACCGCAGTCCAGCAGGAGGGGGCGCGTGAATGTATGCTCAGATCTGCTCTCAGCACCCTGCTTAACATCTCACTGTTCGACTTGAGCATGCTATTATGTAACTTTACAACAGACCTGAACCAGTAAAACTGCAGTGGCTCGTGTCCACACTCCCTCTAGACAGCCCAATTTGTAGTGGTACGCTTAACACCCAGCGTGCCCTTCCATAACTCATGTGTCGCACTTGCAAATCACTCATGAAGACCTTATCTTCTTTAATATGTTCAGTTCCCCACACCTGGCCAGCATACATACCTGCTGGGAGCACATACGTCTTCCCAAGCCACAGAGACGCATGCGGCCTATTCACTAGAGAGTTCTCACGTACAAACTGAGAACTCAAAAGCAGATGCATAAAAGAACCAACTGCGTGCTTAGAGGACTTAATCATGTTCATGCGCCTGTAAAACATCATACTTGGATACCTCGAGGGCCTGTGGCCATGAAATTCAAGGAGCAAAAGTCTCAGCCCCGTAGAGCCGTCCTATCACAACAGGCACAGGGCGAATCTTTGTGTGCAAGCGGCACTCTCCCAACTTTGAACATAGGCACATTTGAACCAGATGACTTGAAGTGCGCCACCTCAGACTTCGTGGTATTGACAATAAGGTGCTTTCTCTGAGCATACCAGTGCAAACGGCTGAGCATGATCTGCATCGCATCTGAATCGTTAGCCATCAGAGTCAAATCATCAGCATACAACATGTGCGTCACAGAGGAACCAGGTGTGCCTGTGACAGCGCCTTGAACACCCTCTGCAATCTCATCAACGTCATTGATGTACAGAGAGAAAAGCAAAAGGGACAAAGGGCAGCCCTGCTTCACACCTGTGTTAGGGTACACTTGAGCAGTTCTCTCTCCATCCTTCAAAATGTATTCATCAGCGTCATGCATGTCTTGAATAATGGGCAAAAAAGAAGCCGGCATGCTTGTGCGCTGCAGGTATTGCCAGAGTTCCTGTCTAGGGATGGTGTCATTTACTTGTTTGAAATCAATGAGCGCAGTGTGCATGCGGCCAAATCCACCTGGCTTGAGTGTATGTGCGTGCAGCATTCTGATGGTGCCTTTTATTAAAAGAATTGGCTGTGTTACGACCAGGATAGAAACCGAACATGTGTCTGGAATCTTTTTTGAAGCCATGCACTAGTCTGTGACAAGAGAGCGGATCACATTGCATACACGCGGTACATTGTGCCAATGACAGCCAGCATGCGGAAACTATTCGGATCAAGAAGGGGCTCTTTCTTGTACAAAGGAGTTAGCTTGGCCACATACAACCAAATAAACACGATATACATTCAATCAAAATTAAGTACTGTGTAGACACTTCACCTACTCAACAAGCAGGAAAGGCATGAGAACAACATAAGCTGCTGATGCCTCGCTTACACGGACACCGTAAAACCCTTCACACCATCCTGCCGGAGCAATAGGCACCATCTACAGCAGCCACACAAGGAACCCACTCCACAGCCTCGTAGTTACTGGTCTACATGCCACAGTACTGTGCAAAAACTAAGCCTACATGCAGTCGGATCCGCAACCAAAATCATACCGATGAGGCAAGACATTGAACACAACCCCACAAATACTTGAGCAATACTCCTGGTGGTGTGCAGGCTTCTGCCTTCCAACCACCTGATCCCCACTGAATAACTTCTCTTATTTGTGTTCTCCAGATGGGATGTTGTGGTGTTGTGTGTCTCTGCATCCAGTGGGTGGTGCAAAACACAAAACAACATCCTTTCCCAATCCATGCCGATAGTTTTTACACTATCTGCGTTCTTGTTCATTGGCCAATTTCAATTTTTTTTGGTGGCATAGGTCCTTGGAATGGAAGCAAAAATAAGAAGGGTAGAAAACAGATCGGTAGGCGCTGCAGCAAGTACTCTGAAAGCTTGGTATAAGGTGGGGCGTAAATGCACCAGGGTAATAGAGGGTGCAAATGATGGCTTTCTGTCAGTTCCCTGACCCCATTGCCTTGCACTGCCTGCAAGTTCATGCTCACAGCACAACCCATGACCCAATGCGTACGATGTATCATCACGTAAGGTCGTCAAGCACCCTCAGGAACCTGATCTTCAACAGGAACCGAGTGGAATGCATACTCAGAGAGACACAGCCTTAGTCCAACTCAAGTTAGAGGCCTGTTTCAGGCCAAGCCTGCGACCCCTTTTGATGATTGCACTTCTCCCACCTGTCGTTCCAGCACACCACCAAGTGACCGTCAGCCCTCAACAGCTTGTGGGCTTCAGACAGGCGCTTCCTGACATCTTTTCGCGCCATGCTTGCTGCCAGCACCTGTATGGAGTGGTGAGGGATGTCATGAAGGTGGACTCTTTTCACCTCAAATGTGTGCTTGCAGGCTGACAAGAAAAGCCTGACTATCGGATGTTGCATTTATGGCTTGTCTAATCTTGGCTCATTGGCACCGGAAGAGCAAACAGAAAGAGATCTACTCACCAAGTCCACATGGGGTTATGTGGGAGCCTGCGATAGAAGCAGAGAGAAGAGATAGATAACGTGTTATGTTAAACTGCGTGTCTCACAAGCATAGAATTCAGAATTGGAAGGGAAAGAGGTTTTCTCTTTTGCAATCATTTGCCTTTACCTGAGGCTTGAAGTCTTGAACATCATGGATGCGCATGCCCAAAGATGCTAAAGCACGGGCATGAGAAGCCATGCCCAGATTGA
>Ga0307960_1001821_pt1 | contig 12473 bp, 12 predicted proteins | sample OrgLakmetagen542_FD_201832 | JGI IMG/M metagenome (GOLD analysis project Ga0307960, IMG submission 201832) | Saline water microbial communities from Organic Lake, Antarctica - #542 | ecosystem: Environmental > Aquatic > Non-marine Saline and Alkaline > Saline | place: Antarctica: Organic Lake... | reverse complement strand
CTTTTGCAAACCAGTAGATGTTGTAGAAGGGAGTTTCCTCAGGGACGGCTGTTGTAATAGAGGTATCCGCAACGTCAGAGTCAATTGTGATTGATTTTCTAGCAAGAGCGTCAGCATGTTTATTGCCTATATTACCTGCGTAGGATTTGACTTTGTGGAAATGAGCGAATGGGCGATAATGACTGGTTGATTGCTTTGGCAATGGATTGGAGGACATCTCCCTGGATGTGGTGGCGGTGGAGGTTTGGGTGCAAGAGCTGCTTTTTAATTTGATGCATTGAGATTAGGCTATTTGTGGCTATATGAGACTAGCTGTGAATGATTGCGGTTGCTATAGCTGCTAGCTCTGCACATGAAATGGTATTGGTTGTACCTACGCCTCTTGAGTTCACGTAATGGGATACGTTCAAGCAAGGGTGGTATACACCTGATCATGTGTCTTGTCCTTCTTCGTGTTTTAAAAGACTGCCATCAGTGTAGGTCCAGTCCCGCAGTCCTGCCAATCTTGTACTTTACGGGTCAGTTTTGGGTTGGAGCTTTGCTGGGTCGCTTTGTTAGAGCTCTAAGGTGGGTCCAGGGTACTATTTTTTATCTTGGGTGCCTTGTGGGGTTTGATGAAGGTGGTCGCTGGGTGGTTTCCTTACTTTATTAAGGCCAGGAGTTTTTACAATGCCAAGTGCAGAGGGGTAGGGATCATTACGGATGCAATTGATTTCCCACTTTGCCTCAGGAATTTCTTTGGCAAGATCTTTTAGCCATTTTTTGTTGCAAGCATTGAGGCAGTTTCTGCCTTCGGTATTCCATATGGCAATGATATGCACTTCCCAAGTGTGTTTGGGAAGGGGCGTCTGTATATTGTTCCAGAAGGGTACTTCTGCATATTGGAGTTGGTCTGATGGTATGGAGCCCAAAAATCAACATAGGTGCGGGAATCTGCGGTAGAGCAATGTGTAGGGACTTGTGGTCTTCCTTTTATTCCAGGAGGGAAGAAACATAAAGTAGCCATTGCCTCTGTGCTAAGGGCAGCAGAGTAAATTGCATGACTTGTTGCTAGATACTTGGTGTTTTCATGATGATGGGATGGAAAATAAATAAACCAGTGAACTTGGAGAAGGCGTTGCAGTTTGCCCCAAAGGCCTTTTCTCTTGGGTGGGTGCTCACTCCAGTATTGGGGGAGTGTGGGGTCATGGTCAAGGGGAGATGCCATTTCTTCTTTAGTGACTAGGGCCCACTTTTGTAACTTGTGAACTTGCAGGCTTGACATAAAACCGGCTCATGATGAGAGTTGATAATAGTGCTGGAAAGGGCACGTCTGGTATGGAGAAGTTTGGCAGCGTAATTGACAGAATTAACATGAAGCTTGGAAGCAAGTTTCACAGCTCTTAGAGAATCAAGACCCATCTTCTTAAAAGGCTCCAGCGTGTGATTGTTGTAGATGGTGCCACCCACTCCCAAGAGGATGGTGTGGAGGGTAATGGTGGCCCTTAAAGGATGGTACAGAGGCATTTGTGCTGCTTCCGCACGGTGCTCAGCTGGTTCTGAGGTCTAGTGTCCTCACAGTACTTGAGCTGTAAGAGGTGAATGTCACGTTGTCATGTTGAAGTATGCTGAGATCTTTAGGTCGTTGCTGTCATGAACTGGTGGAGCTGCTGATGGCTGGCGGTGGTGGCCAAGAGTGGCAGGGGCCATATGAACGATGGTTATGTTACAGCTCAGTGTATCTGTTTGGACCAAGTGATCATACCACTTTTATTCAGGTCTGGCTGGTGACTTGAAGCTGGGGAGAGGCAATAAGCAGTTTGACATATCATTTACAGGTGTGGATGTTCAATGTTTGTTTCACGTTGTGAACAGCTGAGGCGTGGCTAATTTGATCTCTTTGCTAATCCCCATACAAGGCTTGATTCAACCATGAACAAAAGAAAAGACGGCTAACAACCAGAGATCAACTGCAATTAAATCAACCATACCAACATAATTGGCCCGAGCTGAATCAGCCAGGCTTGGTAACTTTACCCATCGTCCTTCTATTGTAAAAGTGAACAGGCACGCTGAAGAGCCGGCTGCCAAAAGCTGGAACATAAGGCCTAGGACGCATCACCGTCACATTGAGAACACGTTGAATGGGTGAAATAAAAAGGAAAAATATCAATTTTGCGCTCCCATTTAATAGTATGCATACTTTTAGGGAAGAGTCAGGAAATGGCTAGTATTAACATGCCGTTGCTGTTTTACAGCCAAAAGCACAGGCGTGGATTCCTCAGCAGTATAAGAAAGGGGGAGAGGAACGGGATGACGCTCTACGCAAGCCTCCGTTCCTAATGAGATCGGGTCTAGACCGGAAAGTTCCTGCCGGCTGTAGACGGGGCAATTTTTCACGCCTCAATTTTTGCAGATTAATTAATTTTTCACGGCGGCTATTGACCCGTTGCAATTTCCGAAGGAACCACAGTAAATGTTTTAACCCTGTTCGCATTTACTACAAAACAGGTTAAAATCTGAGTTACAAAACGCATTATCCGTCCAATTTGTGATCACTTGCTTCAAACTCTCTTCCTTATTTGGGTGTAAATGCAAACTATTACTGCAAGCAAGGTGTGGAATTCATGCGAACCTTTCTGAGACACTGCCTTTTGACCAAAGCCAAACATTGGGTTTTCGGCCTTCCTGGCCCACTTGGAAGTGCAATGTAATTGGTGGTCTCGTTTTTTCCCTTCGTTAACATGACATATCCAACGCATCTAAGCCTTCCTGGTTATTTTTGAGCAATACACTCATTCTATTCTCTTCGGGGGGGTGGGGGGGAGAAGAAACATTTTATTAAACCCATGAATATTCTCAACCTCACATTTAACCGCGCGTAAACACACATTCGAGTTCCCTTCTTTAGCCATTCTTTAGCCCTTTATCATAACTCCTTAAGGGGCCTGACCTAATGATAACACCCGAACTTGGCCGAAAGACCGCAAGATAAAATGTCACAAGTTAGTTTATTTAAATTTAAAATTTTAACGATTTCAAGCGTCACCCAAGTGCTGCCGCTTTTAACGTCGGGCAAAGAAAGGACGGATTGTAAGAAATCGCAAATATCCTGCATTTACGCTCGGATTTAACTTTTGTTCCTCTTCGACTCAAAGCTCTCCTTCTAGGAATTATCAACCTCGTTTGTCCGATAAAATAAAAATCAAAATTGAAATTTTCATGATCAATACTACTGCAAATAACAAATCCTCAAGAATTAGACTGCAGGGGTAGCTAGGGGAAAAAGGACATAGGTATACAGGCACCCACACAGTTTAAAGTAGGTTCTGTGCAGCGCCTTCACATATTTGCCCTACATACACCAATTATCATTCACCGCTGCCGCTTCTAGATCCTTAATTACTTGCCACTGCACGCACGGGCACGCGCACGGCTGTTAAGCACGATCCATGAAGTTTGGAAGTTCTGCTAGGGCACTCATCAACCTTGGTTGTGTAGTCCTGTTGTTCTCAGCCGGTACAACACTCATCTCTGTTGGTTTAGTTGCGACACATCCACCGCCAGTCTTGGTGTTTCCTCGGCCCAGGCAAACAACCAGCCTTTCTGCTGTCCTACCTACAACTGTACATGATTTATTACTGCTCGACATATTCTTCACGTCCTGCACCTCTGCACTAGGGCCAGCCAACCTTCGTGAGCTTCTCATCATCGTGCCTGAAAACGAGCTGCCCATCTTCCGGGATCGGTACGCTGCAAAGCAGCCCGCAAATTGGTATTTTGTGTCAGAGAGGCAGATTGTTCCTGAGTACCACCGGTTAGGCGTGGGTTTGTCAGGCTGGCTTAGACAGCAGGACATGAAGTTGGCAGCCTACCGAAATGTTACTTCAGACTTCTATCTTGCCCTTGACTCAGACAATGTTTGCTTGAAACCAGAGCTGAATGCATCTGAGTATATACAAGACGGAAAGGCGTACGCTTGCCTGGAATCTATAAGGGGAGGATCTCGTTTCCATGGCAAACACAACGTACCAAAGACAGTGGCAGCTTTATCTAGCGTTCTTGGCATTGAAGCAAACAGCAGCGCTCATTCTCATGTCATGGGATGGACTCCACAAATACTTAGCAAGACTTTGTTGACTAGCATGAACGACATTTTCCTGTCTCGTAGCCACCAGCAGCAGTCCCTGGTGACGTATTTGCTTTCCAACGGGCGCCCGCGTCAAGCATGCTTTGATAAGTTTGGGAGGGAGCAGTGCTTGAAAAATGTATGGACTGAGTATTTGGCGTACTACATATTGGCCAAACGCTTCAACCTTTGGAATGAATACCACAATGATGTGATAGCAGAAGGTATCGAGGTAGGGACCTGCTATTCTGCTCAAAACAAACATGCAATCTATCGACCCTACTGCTTGAAGCAACGCTTGGAATGTGTCGGTGACCTGGTCCAGATTCTCAGCAGGACTGTTGAGAAAAGACCGATGTTTGGCACCTTAAATGATCATAAACTGAAACCGCAAGACCTCATTAGTTTGAGAGACATTGTGAAGAACGTTTCTTGGACCTAGTCTTTTTGCCACCTTGCCACAGTTTGCCCCAATAGCCCCATTAAATTGTGGTAAATAAGTTGCGACCACAGTACTCGGTTCTTCTTAAAATAAGATGGCTGCTGATTGTTTTAATTGTGAAACAAATTTACTGCAAGGCTCAATATCTAACATTCTGAAACACTTGTGTATAAATAGCAGGCTTCTTTACGGTTATTGGGCTCTACATTATTGATTTAACTGAAGCTGCGCCTTTTTTGGTTGTCAGTAACCTCTTCTTTCTTAATTAATTGTGTTGTTGTAATTCAACCCACTGCTGACTTACTTGTGCACCTTGTCACGCCCGGTCGGTGGCAGCAACAAATTGTGCAACAAGCGTGTAGGCTCTTTGTTAGGTCATTTGGATGATTCAGGTCCAATTTGGCGGTTAAGTTGGCTTCTTTGTACTGGTATAAAGATGCACTTCGACCTGGTGTTTGGGTACCAGAAGCAATAATAATAGCAAAAGAGATAACAAATGATGTTTGAATAGCTCACAGAGCAAAGAAAAGGTAGGCATTGCCAAATGTCTGGTGAAAAGCTCGAAATAGGATGAATGGTTTATCCTGAAATAATCCCAGCGATAGTAGTTGTCAGCTGTCTGGTTAGCTCTACTAGAAAATCAGTTGGGTAATACGATTGTGTTGAGACATTAAGTGAGGGAAGCTGTTTCCTTGCCCTGCTCAATTATTCTGTTCCACTTTTGCACCTTCTTTTCTAAAAGTTCTGTGTGTTCTGTCTGCTAAAACCTGCACTAGTTTGCTGCAAATGAATATGCACCTAGACCAAGATACAAAGAGTAGACCCTAAATACCTCACAGCGTGCCTCTTAAAGCAGAGTGGGCAAAATGGCTGATTCGAGCTCTATGCTTGTTTGTTCCCCACAGCAAGCACCAGGTATTGTACAGTTGGGAAAATAGAAAGATTCTGAATGGGAGGCACGTTTAGTCCTAGGGATGAGAGATGTTAAATCAAATATAATAATTTCAGGTGATCATTACAAAGAAAGCGTTGTATAATAACATGGTACGTTTGAAAAGGAACGAGCGCAGGGGTGCCAATTGGGAGAAACATGCTATTTATTCATAATTCCTCAAAGTAAAGTGCATATTGAACACCATCATTAAGGACCATGGAAAGTGGAGGTTGAAAGGCACTACACCCTTCTACAGTAGCTGTAATTTTGCTGGACGTACGGTCTAATGTGTCTTACGTGATTTAAGAGGGTGTTGTAAAATCTAGAGAGGGGGGGGGTTAGCAGCATGAGCCAAAAAATCACAAGCCATTAAGGCGGCAATCAGTACTTCTCTGAGTTGAATTCTGCAAACAGCAGCCACCAGCTGAATCAGAAAGTTGTTGAAATGTAAATTACTGGACACAGCTCTTTGAACGAAAGCATATAGAAATCACATGCACAATTCTATCATATGCACAATTCATCAAGGGGCCGTGGTCAAGCCAAAGGGCACCGCACATAATTTAAAGCACCGGCTAGCTCAGGTTTTAACACGGATAAGGAAGCAATAAGGAGTTATTGGGTACTGGAAAAAAGAAAAAAGAAAAAAACTACGCAGGCAGTGATAACCACTCCCCACATGAATAAGGAAAAGGAGCCACTTTGGCACCGGGTACCGAAACTCCTCCACCAAATCAATTAAGAAAAGGATCAACGGGGATCAGGAGGGTTGCATGCTTGACCTCAGGGCTGCACAATACATGCTATAAGCGCTCGCAGCGTAGTGTATGCTTGTCACGCTATGATACACTGCTACGCTACAGCTCCGAGCTACGGAAACTTCGAACAGCGTCAATTCAACTTCCGTTACTTCAAGACAGTGCCAATTCAGTTAATCTTATACTAATAAAACACATTTCAAAAATAAATATGAGGAAGCAAGGAGCGGTCTTGACTCATTGGCCACTGTGGGAATGGATAGCCAGAGGCAACACTGTATAATTCCTACATACGACAGACCCTTGCAGCGTAGCGCAGCTGTAGCGTAACGTAGCGTAGCCGTTTACGTATTGCGCCATTGCTTGACCTGAAACCGGCTCTTGTTTTTTTATTGTTGGCGTATTACATAAGTCAATGGGAGATAGCAAAACTCCCTACCACAAGGTTGGGACGAACTGAAAGTTGATAAATGAAAAGGGAGCAAGAGAGGCAGGCTGGAAGAGATAAAAGAAAGTAGGGGTGACAGTCTTGATGACAGTTGATTGTAGTACTGGAAAGTGCGCGTCTGGTATGGACAAGTTTGGCAGCGTAATTGACAGAAGGTACATGAAGATTGGAAGCAAGTTAATATGCTCTTTCAATCAAGTCCCAGCTCCTTGAAAGGCTCCAGTGTGTGATTGTTGTAGATGGTGCCACCCACTCCCAAAAGGATGGTGTGAAGGGTAACGGAGGCTCTTTGAAGGATGGTGCAGAGGCATTTGTACTGTTCCTGCGCGGCGCTCAGCTGGTTCTGAGGTCTAGTGTCCTAACAGTACTTGACCTCTACGAGGTGGATGTCACGCCGAGGTTTGCTGAGGTCTTTAGGTCGGTGCTGTCTGGGGTTGCTGGCTCTATTGGTGGCTGGCGGTGCTGCTGAGGTGCTCCCAGTTTCCCTCAGGTGCCCCCTGCCACTTCGAAGAACCTACCCCCCTTCATTGCTTGTCTGTTGCTTTTTTGTTTTTGCGGAGATGGGGGCAACCAGTACAGCATCCGGACGGCTGGAGATAAACCTTTTTTGTCTGAGAAGCGGGTGGAACGAGCCAATTTGGTATAATCCTAGTTAAAGCTGTATTGGGAATCTGAAGATGTTGCATAGCCAGACGTTCGCTGATACCTATATCCATGCAGACAAAGCAGGATCCTAAGGAGCCTGTTTTGCTGATGGCTTTGAAAATCCTGCTGCATGCTAAGTTTTTTCACTCAGTAATCACATTTCTACGCCCAGTACCTACTATTTGATTGTGGGTTAGAGGCCTGTCTCCCCTGAATGTCAAAATAAACTTTGTTCTGGGGTTATACATCATAGATCGTAAGAGGGTTGGCAGAGAAATCACCAAGGTATATATCTGGTGCAGGCTGAGACAGATTTGGTGCAGAGATGTGCTTTTCTTTAACTACTTTCTATCTGTCATCCCAGCATCTACTGCGTTGTCCTCGGCACAGGGGCAATAGCTACTTTTATGTTTCTTCCTCCCTTGAATATAAAGAGGACAACTTGCGTGGCTCTCTGCCGCAAGTTCTCGCTCATGTGCAAAAATTGGGCTTCAACCAGACCAGCTCCATTACGCAGAAGTGCCTTATACAGCATTGAAATAACATTCCCCAAACACTTTTGGGATCTACAGATCATTGACATATGGAACACCAAAGGCAGAATCTGCCTTACTGCCACAAGTAAGATGGGCTGAAAGAGCTTGTTGAGTATGCGGCAGGACCTGTATGTATCTACCTATACTAAGCTGAGGGTTGTGTTTAGGTTTCATGTCTAAATGTGTGTTGTGGCAGATCTCGCGTTGCTTCTGTGTTTGCACTTGTGCTACGTAAGGCAGATAGAAAAATCTGCCAAAGGTGATAGGGCTATAGAAGGGTTTGAGTTAGTTAAGCTCAGTGACAGGGCGTGGCAAGGGTGAGGCCTTGGAGCGCTAAAGCAAACAAATGGAGGCTTTACATCCACACAAGATTACAAAAAAGAAGCAGACATGTACCTACAAATTAAACACCTGTATAAGAAAACGAAAAACTACGTAGGCAGTGAAATACACTCCCCATTTGAAATGAGGAAAAGGAGCCACTTTGTTACTGGGTGCCGTAAAACTCCTCCACCACCACAAAAAAAGATTGAGTGGGATAGCTGTTACGCTGTTACACTATTTTGTACATTATTTGGTACATTCAAGGCCACCGTACAAACTCTCTGAGTGTGGACTTTCAAGTATGCTCCAAAGGTAACTCCAGTAGAGATTAGAAATATTTCAGAGATTTGTGATGCTGTGAGTATGAGTGCAGTCCTGTCATTTTTTATTTTTTCGTCAAGTCTGCGTTGGGTCGCATTATTGCTTAGATGCTCAGGTAATGGAAGCCCATATATCAAGAGATCCATACTACCATGGATACAGGCAACTCTGTAGTTGCTTCTCCAAACGTACAAATGTGTAGGCAAGCCAGGTATCACAAACTCTAACCCCCCCGGTTTTTGCTCTGTTCTCTTGTCCCAAACGTCGCTGTTGTGATGGATTCTCGTAATCTCGATAACTGTTACATTATTTTGGCAAAATATTACGTTTGCCATAGCTGCACCATGATACATGATGACAATTTTTGCTCTCCAGAACATCTGAATAGCTTTGCTAGTTCTCTCAGAATCCCCGAGCATCTCAACAGAATACCCGTCCGTGACAAAGCGGTCAGCAAGATCATTCAAGTTGCCGATTATTCTAGTTTGAAACCTGTTTACAATAATGACATCGGCACTGGGCGTTGACTTTAAGCTTGAATCAAGCCCAATCAAACTCATTAAATCACGGCGAGAATTTTGCAAGCATGTATAATCATAACTATCAAAACTTTGTTCAATTTTGCCGTGGCAAGATGGTATACTCGCATGATGGATATAAGCGTTAACCGGAACGCACATGTCAGCGCGTGCTTTTAGCACAACGACCCTTGCCTTAGCCAAGAAGTCTTTCAGTATGTTGAGTAGTATTGATTTTACGACAATGATAACTCTGCTCTCTTGTGCGTGAAGACTGGCATTGAGAAGGGTGCTCGTATGAGGAAGAATGTAATCAAGTATACGATGATAGTACGAGTTCCACGCATTCTTCCGTGGAACACTTGTCAGGTCGTAGATATGAGTGGCATTGGTCGCGGAGGAACGATCTTCCATGCAGTTCAACTTGGTTTCATACCTCACAAGTGTTTTTAAACACACAGTGTCCGCGATGGTACACTCAGTAGTAACCAGGGCAGAAACATAATGTTGCACTCCGTTTGATAACGATATAAAGGCTATAATAGGGAGCGTCAGATACATCATTGTGTCTGATTGTGTGCCGGGACACTGCAGTATGGCTGTGTATTCTTAATTCAATGCTCCTCTAGCTAGCAACGTGTCATGAAGGCAGGGTTCCCGTTTTTCATTCCTTTTTATGTACATTCCTCCAATTCCAAGACAATTTACAGTCTAGGATTCACAAACCTCCCAAATTTCACAATCAGCAGTAACAATAAAAATTATAGTTGTGGGTTCAAAATCTTGGAATCAATGGGGCTCGTATTCCGAAAACATTATTTGCTTACAGTGCGTACATATACTCACCGCCCCCCTTCTTAAAACAAAAATACATTTACGAAAAATTTGATCACCGCCCTATCCCGAAATTTCTGCAAAATGTGGAATTTGCATAGAAATAGAAGGACTCCGCCCGCCCAAATTTCTGCGTGCAAAACATTTTGCCTTTTTGTGTATGTGTTTTCGTTGGAGGGGCGTGCCGCCGCCTAAGTTGCGACCCCGACGAAGGACTCTCGCTTTGAAAATTGAAGAATTTATTTAATGGAAGGGCGATAATATTTTTGTACATAACTCACATCGTAGTTTTTTAATGTAGAATTGATTTTCTAGCAAGAGCGTCAGCATATTTATTGCCTATAATACACGTGTGATCTGACTTCATAATGGAAATGAATTGGTGATGGTGACTGGTGGATTGCTTTGGCGATGGATTGGAGGACATCTCCCTGGATGTGGTGGCGGTGGCACAAAGAGACGCTATACGGCAGTTCCCGCCTGTAGGTGGCCAGGTGACACCTGACCTGAGGGGAACATTTCTTGAATGAAATGAGCCACCTGAGCCACCTGAGCCACCTGAGCCACCTGAGCTATATTAGCATGCCTTACTCAGGTGTCTCAAGTGGCACCTGTAGTTGGTCAAGGGGCACCTACAGGTGCCCAACTGAGCAACTGAGTCCACCTGAGGTACTGCAGTGTTATTGGTGGTCTCTCACCTAGGAGCACCACCGAGTTGGCGAGTTCGCTGCGGAGCCAACTACACAGCTGGCGGTTCAGAGGCCTTCAGCCCCAACCATTAGCAAGTGATATTACAAATACTGATTAATATAATAAGCCTAGAACCTGGCAGGTTCAGTGTTCAAAAGGCAAGGACGAATAACCAACTCAGATAATTCCTAACTGCAACCCAAACGTTGCATTCTCCCCCCCTTAATGACACAAGCATAAATAAGCAAAGAGCAGAGGGGAAAAAAAATGTGTTCATAGTCCTGGCTCCCAACATTTTTTAACTAAACTGACTAAGAACCAAGGCGTTGAGGAGCTCGTCTATTTCTTCCGCTGTTCCTGGGCTGGCGTTGTCCTTGGCTGTCCGCTGCTGGCTGCTGAAAATCCTGTACCTGCGAGTGTGATGAATCTTGTGCGTGCTGTTGAGAAGATGATCTGTGTGGCGATGATGTTTGTTGGGGATCTGTGAAAGATGAATTTTTAGAGCGATTGGTCCAGTAGTCTTCAACAACATGAGGGACATCCTTGTGTATATTTTTCGCCGGCTCTTTTGTAGCCTCCCACAATGGGTATCCCTCCCACTTGATCAAGTACTTTCTAGCTTCCTCGTGAGATCGTGAAGTTTTAGGTTTATGGCCCATGATGTAGTCTATGGTAAAATACGCTTGGTTGTTATCAACACGAATAGGTGGCGGTGCCGGCTGCTCTCTTTTTGGAAACAAAGCAGATTCTGCGTCTGCTGGCCGTAAAAGGCTGATGTGAAAAACGGGGTGGCACTTCATAGAAGAAGGCAGTTTGAGCTTGTAAGCCACCGGAGATAATACTTGTACAACTTAAAAGGACCAATAAACCGTGGGCAAAGCTTAGGAGTGGATCCCTCGCCCACTTTTAGAGTGATGCGCTGAGTGGAGAGTAAAACGTAATCGCCAAGGAAAACTCTGCATGGCGGCGGTTAGGATCAGCGTACTTCCTTTGTCGCTCTTGTGCATGGTGAAGTGCATCTTTAGCACATGCAAGTTCTGATTTGAATCTGCCCGCAAAGTCGTTTGCGGCTGGGTTATTATCGCGTGTACGTGGCTGGTTGTCTGCAACTGCTAAGGACAAGGGTGTGTGAGGGTGACGACAGCCATGAATAAGGTAGAAAGGGGTGAAGCCAGTGCTGGCCTGCACGCTATTGTTGTAAGCAAATTCAGCAGCAATGAGATGTTCATCCCAATCTGACTGATGCGGAGCTACATAAGCTCAGAGCATGTCTTCAATCGTGCGGTTGGCACGTTCTGTTTGGCCGTCTGTTTGAGGGTGATGAAATGTGGACATGTTGAGGTTGGTGCCAAAGCGTTTGCATAAAGCTTTCCAGAAGTTTGATGTGAAGCGGGGGTCTCTGTCTGACACTAGTACCCTGGGCAGTCCAAAATGCCTGAAAATGTTATCAAAAAATTGTCCTGCATAACCAACTGCGTCAATAGTGCTTGTTGTAGGAGCCAAAAGAATCCGCTTTGAAAGGCGGTCGACAAAAGAAATTATGGTATCATAGCCACGGGGCGTTTTTGGCAGCCCTGTGACCAGATCGTGGCTGACTTGCTCCCAGCCGTGGTCAGGAAGGGGCAAGGGTTGTAGCAGGCCCATAGGTCGTTGGTTTGTAGATTTGTTTCTGAGGCACTGCATGCAGGTGCGCATTTATTCATGCACCGTGTGGAACATTTTAGGCCAGTAAAGTAGGCGGTGCAGGCTTTCGTGCGTCTTTTAAACACCGAGGTGTCCACCAGTGGGTGTATCATAAGCCTCTTTGATTAGTTGGGTGCGGGCCTGGCCTTCAGGTATGTAAAGGCGTGGCTGAGTTTCTGAGTCAGGTGTGTACCACATAAGACTGTCTTTTTCTGTGAAATCCGGCAGTTGC
>Ga0307960_1001815_pt1 | contig 12486 bp, 9 predicted proteins | sample OrgLakmetagen542_FD_201832 | JGI IMG/M metagenome (GOLD analysis project Ga0307960, IMG submission 201832) | Saline water microbial communities from Organic Lake, Antarctica - #542 | ecosystem: Environmental > Aquatic > Non-marine Saline and Alkaline > Saline | place: Antarctica: Organic Lake... | reverse complement strand
AGTCTTTTACGGTTATCATGCTCAAAACCTTATGTTCTACTACTTTTACGACAACAAGCTTGTTAAAATGAACCAAGGTCAGAGAGATGTTGACGTAAGAGTTAGGGTGAATTAAACGTCTTTACCTTTACAATATCTACTTAAATAATAATTTAGAGGTTAGTAGTTAGTTGCTCATTAATTCTGATTGACATAATTTGTCTCCCTCCGCGATTTTGAAAATGACATCATTGAATATAGTTGCTTTATTTTGTGATCGATTTATTTTGAAACTTGAATTCACTGAAATATCTATTGAGATTATCATCATTTATTCAAGAAAAGGGGGTTTTTATCCAAGATTTAACTTGACGCATCCATGTCTTGGGCGCTTTTAAATTCAATCCTCTGTTACTTTCGATTTGTATTATATCATGAGCTTTTGAAATGAGTTTACATGCTCTTTATTTATCTGTTGTTTCTTGGTTTTTATAGTAAAAGTCATTAAGAGTATACATTATGTAAATATGACTTTATAGGTGTCATTTATTAACTGACAATGTCAAGTGTAGATTACATTTTTTGAAAAGGCCATTGCAAGACACGCGTATTTTCTCTTTTGATTTTGCTCATAACAACCCTAAAAGCGCTTAGATGATAAGTCTAAAACACTCACGTTCACCTAAAATTTGGGATCTGTTGGGGAAGTTCTCTTAAATATTTATAAACTCTAAACCCTTTTAACTCGCCTGAAGTCGGCGTGAGTTGGATGAAGTTATTTTAACTTAATAAAAATGCCCTTGGTGCGGACATTCTTTTGGTTTTTTGTTTTTCCATTCCCAACCCAAGTCATTTTGAACAAGGTTTGGAAATAAAAGGGATTTCTCATCTCCTTCATGATATAATTCTATGCCATCTTCTCTTGAAGTTTTACCATTCATTTCAGCAACCAATACAAAGAAATCTTTACCGCCAAATACGCCATAACCTTCATACCATTTTTCATTCCAAACGTTTCCTTTATTATCTATAAGAGAAACTGTAAAAACTGACCTTTTCGAGTAGTAATTAGGAATGCTTTCTTTTGTGTCTTGAGTAATCCAACTAAAAAATCCCATTTTTTTTGTATTTTTAAAGTCTAGTTAGAATTTTTAAGACTTAAAACATAAATCTTAAAAGTGTTCTAACCACTTTTGTTAAGTATGAGTGCAAATATATATCATTATTGATATATAATCAAACTATTTTTATTATATATGATATATTTTTTTGAAAGACTTGATATCTATATGGATTACAAAGGATTGAATGACCATAGATTATCTATTGAGACTGGTATTGCAAATGGTTTGCTTGGGAAAGCTAGAAAAAGAGGTTCTCTTTCTGGAAGTAATATATCAAAATTGATAAATACTTATAAAGATTTATCAGCGGATTGGTTATTTCGAGGAGAAGGGGATATGATCAGAAATGAAGAAGATGATTTACAAAAAAAGGGTAAGGACAAAGATTATATCATTGAATTGCAAAAAAAAACTATAGAAAGTTTTGAAGAGAAAATTAAATTATTAAAAAATAGATAATAATCAAATTGACTAAACAATCATCAGAATATAACAAATCTCACAATTCTATAGCTTATCTAGATAATGCTTCAACTACTAAGGTAGATTCCAGAGTTTTAGAAGAAATGCTCCCTTATTTTGTTGAAATTTACGGTAATGCATCTAGTAATCATAGCTTTGGTAAAAAAGCTAAAGATGCTATAGACAAAGCTAGAACACAAGTTTCTAATCTTGTAAACTGTAATAGGCAAGAAATTATTTTTACTTCTGGTGCTACGGAATCAATCAACTTAGCTATTAAAGGTTATGTTGAATCAAATGCACATAAAGGAAACCATTTAATTACGGTTAAAACTGAGCATAAAGCAGTATTAGCAACTTGTGAGTATTTAGAAACCAAGGGGTATGAGGTTACTTATCTCGATGTTGATGAAAATGGTATCATATCAATGAATCAACTAAAAGATTCGATAAGAAATGATACTTTACTCATTACAGTTATGTATGTCAATAATGAAACAGGTGTTATCCAACCTATCAAAGAAATAGGGTCTTTATGCAAAGAAAAGAAAGTTGCTTTTTTTTGTGATGCTACACAGGCTTTAGGTAAAATCGAAGTTGACGTAGAAGAAGATTCTATAGATATGCTTTGTTTTTCAGGACATAAATTAAATGGCCCTAAAGGTATTGGCGTATTGTATAAAAGAAATGATATAGAAATAACCCCCCTAATACATGGTGGCGGACAAGAGTATGGACTAAGAGGAGGAACTTACAATACTCCTCTAATAGTTGGTCTAGGAAAAGCTTGTGAAATTGCTAAACTCGAGTATAATTACAATATAAAAGAGTTGAATAAAAAAAGAGAGGGAATTGAAAAATATTATGAGACAAATAATGTTGGTAAAGTGAATTTTAAAAATGTCAGAAAAGCTCCACACATTATTAGTATCACTTTAAAAGACTATGAAGCAGAAGAGTTTTTGATGCTAAATTCAAAAGAATTTATGGCTTCAACTGGTAGTGCATGTAATGCTGAAATAATCGAACCTTCTCATGTTTTAAAAGAAATTGGGATTCAGAAAATAGGTAAAATAATCAGAATAAGTATTTAAATCAATTTGGAAAAATCTTTAGGTGAACTTAAAACGATGGTCTTTGAAATTTTACTTGAGAGTAAAAAACCATTAATGGCCAAAAAAATAGCATTTAAGATATATCGAAAATATAATGGATATAGAATGTCTCGTTTTATGGTTAGAGATATTCTATGGAAAGAAATGAAAGGACAATTTAAATATGACAATGTTAATTATACTTATTCTATTGAAAGTGAAAATCTTGAATCTCAAAAAACAAATCTAGAAGAGGATCTAACAGTGGAGGATTTAAATAAAACTAGTAATAATATTGATTACGATACACTCATAAATAAACTTTCGAGTAAAGAGGAGAAGATTATTATTCATGATTTTAAAAAATTAATAAAATCCAATTATTTAAATGTCAATACTGGGAATAAAAAGTTTGATGAGTTACTTAAATCAGTTGTAAAAGACAATAAAATAACAACAAATGAAGAAGCATTTTTGAAAGAAAAGAGCATTGAGCTAGGGTTGCCTTTTGACCTTATAGGAAAGGCTAAAGAAATGCTCAATTCTGGTAATCCCTATTTAGATAATATTATTCATTTAATATATGAGGACGGAAAAATTACAGAAAATGAAATAAAATTTTTGAAAGAAAAAGAAATTGAACATGAATTCACCAAGAGTTTTGTAAGTAAGAGATTCTGGCAAATAGGTGTTTGTTATTACTTGAATGAATTAATTAAAATAGATGGTTTTAAAAATGTTGTAAAGCTAAGGGAGATAGGGCGTATACTAGATTTTAAACTCCTTAATTCAGATACTTGGATTATTTTAAATCTTGATATACATACAAGTAATAACATAAATGAAATAATAGAGAATTGTCAAACAAAAATAGAAGGTAAATTAAATGATTATATAAAAGAGAGGTATGATTTTTATAATGAGAATTTAATTGAAAGCTTATATAGCGAAATTGATTTGAGAAATACCTTTTTAAATGAATTCAAAAGTGATGGGGATTTAGAGGATTATGAAAAAATCATAAAGATCTTAAATCAAGAAAAGATTAGAATTGGTAGCCCAGATGCAAATCTCTTAGTTGAAAACGTAAAATTTAGAATTCAAAATAACATATGGGACTAATTTCACTTATTAAAAATCTAGATAATGCTTCAAAGACGAAATTACTTGGAAAAGAAGCTACAAAAATAATTAGATTTAGCTTTGCAGAAAACAAAAATTCGCCACTTTCAGAAGACATACTCAATAAGGCTTTAGCACTACATGATGGCATTAATTTAGTAAATAAGAATAAAAAAAGAGAAATTTTAATAGATTCAATTAATAAAGATGAGCTTATTGATAGGGGATTTCAAAATAATAGAGATATATATCAACAAGCGATTAAGAAATACAAGAGTGATATCGATACTTTTTATACTGATTTTAATATTGAAAATCAATATAAACAGTTTAAAGAGAACGATAATAGAAAAAATAATGAATTTGTTAAACCTGTCTATGGTGAATGTAACGGGAAAAATGCTTTCCCTCACCCATATCAACTGCGTCTAAAAAAGAACATAACAGAGAAATTAAAAGGCAACAATTATGACTCAAAAAAGGTATTAGTTACAATGCCTACAGGAGCAGGAAAGACTGTATTAGCAATGGAGGTGATTGTTGATATTTTAAGGAATCATTATAATGAAAAGCCTATAAACCTGTGCTGGATAGTAAATTCGAAAGAACTGTGTGAACAAAGCTTACAATCTTTTCAAAAACTGTGGAAACAAAAAGGTGATCGGCCTATAATGGCACAAAGGTATTTTGATAGATTTAATGAATTTAATAAAGATAATGTTGACAAAATTACATTTGCATCTTTTCAATTACTAGTTCCAAGAATCAATAATGATAGTCAAGATGATATTAATTTCATTTCAAATTTGGATTATCTTTTTATAGACGAAGCCCACTTTTCAGGAGCAGAAGAGTACAAAAAAGTAATAAGCACTTATAAAGATAAAAACAAAGATCCGAAAATAGTAGGTCTCACTGCTACTCCATATAGAATGGATGATGAGAAATACAATAGCTTGAAAAATCAATTTAATCACTACCTTAAACTTACAGACGACGATAATTCTGAAGTGGATAATCCTATTGATTATCTTATTGGAGAAGAATATTTATCAAATATAAACTATGAAGTAGTTAATACATTTTCTAGTGATAATCTTTTTGAATATTACAAAGAGTTACATTTAAAAGTACAAGCTGTCTGTAAAAAAATAATTATTCAAAATAAAAATACTATAATTTTTGCTGAATCCAAAGCTCATGCCATTGCTTTAAGTCTATACCTTAACGTGAATAAAATTAATAATGGGCTTATAGTTGGTGAAACCCCTAATAACCACCGTAAAACATTATTAAAAAAACTAGCAGACAAAGACGATAAATTAAATGTTATAGTAAATGAAAGAATTTTACAAACAGGTATTGATGTGCCCGGTTTAAATTCAATTATGGTCCTTAATAAAATAGAGTCACCAAATACAGCTTTACAAATATTAGGCAGAGCAATGCGAGGTCCGAAAAATGGTGGAAATATAAACAACACAGTTTATGTTACGCAGTCAAACAAAACATTATTGGAGAATTACAATATTATTGAACAAAAAATATTATAAATTAATTTTATTATGCTTGAAAAAAATCAAAATAACACATTATTTGGACCACAGTTTATTGAACAATTAAGGAGTTCAGGATATAAAAATCCTATTTATGCGATGGCTGAGATTATTGATAATGCTGTAGATGCTAAGGCTTCGAAAATTGATGTTACGATTGTGGAGCAAAATTTTAATAATGCCGGAAATACAACTAGAAAAATAAGAGACCTTTTCTTTATTGATAATGGATTAGGAATGTCTACTAATGAGATTAATGGCTGCTTACGTTTTGCCGATGGTGCAGGAAGGAATAAAGAAAGAATAGGAGCTTTCGGAGTAGGCTTACCAAATTCGTCAATATTTGTAGGTAGAAGAGTAGAAGTATATTCAAAGGATAAGAATACAAATAAGTGGAGCTTTGTTTATTTAGATATTGATGAACAAGTAAAACAATCAAGCCTTGGATATAAGGCTGCTGAAAATAAAACTCCAGATTTTGATTCTGAAAAAATACATCTTGGTCTAAATCTTGACGACGTTTCAACTATAATAAGGTGGTCTAAAATAGACAATATTGGTGCTGCTAAAGCTAGTACTGTTGAAAATAGATCATCTAAATTAACAGGGAGAATTTACCGTTACGCCTTACTTAATGAAGAATCACCAATTGAAATAACCTACAATTGTATTTTAAAAGGAAATAAGGAATATGAATACAGTAATATGGTTGTTCCATACGATCCCTTATTTGTAACAACTAAGAAGACAGTAATGACCCCAGTCCTTTGGAAAGCTAGTAAAACAAATAATTACAATCCAAAATTACCTGGTGATGAGGAATTTAATGCTAAAAATTACTATACAAAATATGTTGATGGCTGCATTGAAAATCTTACGAATAAACCAATTTTTCAAAAATTTGATGATTATTGGGATGTAACCCACAAGATAAGTATTGGAGGGAATCAATACAAATTTAAAATTAGAGCATCCTTTGCGTTCAAAGATATTAAGAATCCAGGTATCAGGAACGGAGGAAATACAATTGTAGGGAAAGAGATAGGTGAGAAAATGGATGGTACTAAATATTTTAAATCTGCTAATATTTTCTTTGTTAGAACTAATAGAGAAATCGATTTCGGCAATTATGGTTTTTATAAGAATCGTGATCCACAAAACAGATTTTGGACAATTGAAATTCATTTCGGACATGAATTAGATCATCTCATGGGGCTAGATTATCAAAAACAACATGTAGGATTTGAATATACTTCAGAAGATGAAAAAGGGGGTATAGATACTTCTTACAATAATGAGTTAAATATAAACGAAAAACGCATTCTACTTTATTGCGAAATCACTAAAGTTGTAGATACTTGTGTTCAAGAAATGCAAAAACAACTGAACACTTATGGATCACAGTTCAATGACAAAGAAGATAATGCTGTGAGGAAAGAAAATGGTGGAGATCAAGGTGGCGGTGTCCCAGAAATTGAAGGAACCACAATTAAAGCAATACCGAAAAACGAACAAGAATGGGACGATGAAGATAAACAAGAAATAATAAAATTTCTAAAAGATAAATTTAAAGAAATACCTATTAAACTTGTAAAGAAACAGGTTGAAAACTATTCAAGGGGTCATACCAAGACAATCGTTTTATATAGAGAAAATGAGAGTAATAATTTATTTGAGTTGTCTAGTGTTAGAGGTATTGACGTAACGTTTATCAATAAAAACCATAAATTTTATCAGAGCTTTATAGGTCCGTTAAAGTCATATTATAAATTAGCTGAGTTTACTACTGCTTTAGAAATTTTAATTTGTTCGTTCGCATATCAATTAGGTATCGAAAAAAGACAAAGAACAGAAAAAGACCAAACTCTAATTCAGAACTTTGTTGATAAAACAAGTGGAATTTTAACTGAGTTTATTGATAATGGTCAAGTGAGAATAGACTCAAAAGCATGGGAAGATAAATTATCTAAGCTAGAAGAATTATCGAATACCAAAAAAAAGTGATTTTTTTACTAGGGGTTTAATTTTGAGCATTTAAAATAATTTTATTTTGACATACAATTTTTTAAAAGCTTTGAAGATTTGAATTTATTAGTTAACCATTATTGAAAAAAATTCCAAATAATAAAGAGTCTTTATTATTTATTTTAAAGTATTAAAAAAACTAATATATGCTTAGTAGCAGCGGGAATAATTTAGAGTCTAGTGCTTTACAATTTGTTGATCAAAATGACTCTATTACATTATTTTCTCCTTACATAAAGCTAGAAGAATTAAAGTTAATAAACCAATCTATAAAAATAAAACAAATTGTTGTGAGATGGGAAATAAGAGATTTATGCTTAGGAGTTTCCGATCTAGAGCTGTATCAATATTGTTTAGAAAATGACATTACGTTGTACAGAAATACAAGAATTCATTTAAAAGCGTTTTGGAATAATGCTCAAGCTGTCTTATTCGGTTCAGCTAACGTAACAGGAAAAGGAATTGGAGAAAAAGGAAAATACAATTATGAATTAAATGGTAGTATAGATGACATAGATTATGGTGACATCGCATATTTTAATGAAATAATTATAAATAGTGAATATGTTACATCTAGTCTTTATGAAAAAATTAAACGAGTAGTAGATAACAATGAATTACCAATAATAGATTATCCTGAAATTGAAACAAAAAGAAATAAAGCAGATTTTTTTCTACTTTCAAACCTTCCTATGACAGAGACAGTAGAAGAATTATATAAAGGTTATTGTGCTCCGGATGATTTAGATGTTGATGATATTAATTATGTCTCCCATGATATAGCTCTTTATAACATACCTAAGAAACTTGATGAATCTAGTTTTTATAACTACACTCAAGAAGCCTTTAACTCACATCCCTTTATTACAAAGCTAAAAGAGCATATTAAGAACTCTCCTAGAAAATCTTTAAACTACGGTGGTGTTGTAAGGTGGATTCAAGACAATACAACTACAGTACCTACTCCTAGGGCTTGGGAAATTAAAAAAGATATTATAGTAAATATATTATATACGTGGATATGTTTTTTGGATGAAAATTTTGAATGGGCTACTCCTAATTTCTCTCAAGTAATTAAATACAAAAAAAAATAACATTATGATAAGTATAGATAGTGCTTTTGACCCATCAACCTTAAACATACATAGTTTTTTTCAACAGCCAGGAATTGGTTATTATATTCCTTTATATCAAAGAGAATACACTTGGGATAGTGATAACATAGAACAACTACTTCTAGACTTGTCTAGAGGAATTGAAAATTGCACTGAGGACGATGATGAAATTAGATTTTTAGGAACTATCATTCTTGTTCTAGAAACAAACGCGAAAGATAATATTGAACCTCAAGATCCAAGAGGTCTCCCTAGCAGAATTGACAAGGTAATTGATGGACAGCAAAGGCTTTCTACAATTGCTTTACTTGCAACTATTCTTTATGATAGAATCATAAAGACAGAAAATAAATTCCCTAAAAACAACCCACTAACTGATGATATTCTCCTAGCCTCAAAAGATTGGAAAAAAAAATTAACTGACGTGTTTTCTTTAGATTTAGGAAGAGGGAACCCTGAGAGAAAACCTAAAATTATAAGAGGGAGCATTGACCAGTGGACAATGGACGGAGAAATTCAAGAAAATTATAAATCACCAGTATCCAAATACCTTTCTGAATTTATATCATATGTTTTTGACAAAAAAAGTCAACCGCAATTAAATTCCAATTCCAAAGTTGACAAAAATGTAAAACAAATAGAAAAGTGGCTAAAAAATGACGTTGAATTAGCACACGTCAACAATAATTCTGATTTTCTGCCCGCTTGGGAAATTATGGAAAAATTAGATGAAAATTATATTTGGCAATATGAAAAGCCTGACCTAGTTTGTGAAATTTTAAAAAAGGATACTATTGATAAAAAATCAATTAGTTTTTTAGCGTGTTCTATAGTACAACTTTTTTCAGTCTGTCACTATCTTTTGGATCGATGTTGTTTTACAGTTATAAAACCAACTAAAGATGACTGGGCATTTGATTTATTTCAATCATTAAACGCGACAGGAACACCCTTAACTGCTATAGAAACATTTTCCCCATTAGTTGTAAATAATACAGCTCAACATGAGCAATCCTATATTTCTTCTAAAACAAAACAAAATTTTGAGAATATTGAAAATTTGTTTTTAAACACTAATACAGCGGCTCAAAAAAACAAGTTGACCAATGACTTTTTAACATCCTTAGCAATTACAACTAAAGGAATTCAACTATCTAGTCACTTTAGCCACCAAAGGAAGTGGTTAAATAAAACTTATATAGACAGTGCTAATTATGATGATCAAAAATCATTAATAAGCTTCTTTGGCAACTATGCTATATACTATAAAAATGTTTGGATTGATTATTCTGGAAGCAATGCAATGCCTATTGAAAAAATTAATAGTCATACAGATTCTGATTTAAGCTCATTGCTAATTTTATTTTTAAAATACTCAAAACATAAAATGTCAATAACAGTATTGGGTCGATTTTATGACCCAATTTTGAATGGAAAAGCAGGATCAATAAAAAATTTCATTGAAGCCAGTAAAATAATTACTTCATTTTACATTTTATGGAGGTCCGTTAAATCAAATTCAGGATTAGATAAGTCATATCGTGAATTTTTCAAAGAACTTGATGGCCATAATTGGATTAATCAAAAAGATATTTCTTTAAAAGATTTAAAAGAATATTTGAAAGATATTTTATCAAATATAGGAATCAATAATAAGGAAAATTGGAAAGAATTAGCCTTGAGTCATTTGAAATATGATAACTCTAAAAACATTTGTAAAATGATTTTATTAATTGCTTTTAACCAGACTATTCCAGACGATGATAGTCCTGGTTTAATGAAGTTGGGTGCTTCAGGTGTATCTCCATATTTAATATTAGGAAAATGGAATTCTCCTGATTTAAAAACAATTGAACACATTGCTCCTCAATCAAATCATAGCGATTGGGATACTGAACTATATTCAACCGAGAGTAAGATTTATCAAACAATTGGAAATTTGACACTTTTACCAACAGAGGTTAACAGTTCCGCTGGAAATAAGGGCTGGGTAGAAAAACTATTATATTATAAACATATTAGCGAAAAAGATCCTAGTAAAAAACAAGAGCTACAGTTAAAAGCACAAGATGAGGGTATAAAACTAAATCCTCAAACTTTAGAAATTTTAGAAAATGTAAATTATAGTGAGCATATGGAAGCATTAGTAAGGAATGGAGAAAAGATTATTTGGAATAAAGAATTTGTAGAGATAAGATCTGAAAGAATTTTAGACTTAGCTTGGTCAAAATTAAGTGATTGGTTTTATTAATTAAAGAAGTCGCTTATAATAATTTAAAAGACTATTTCAAGTTAATTTATTTGGCTTTCCTGCGTGCAAAAGTATCACTAAGAGAAGTTTATTATTGAAAATATTAACCTGATCAGCATTTAATCTTTATTTACAAACTTTACCTTATGTCTCACATCAATAACTTTAGGGAAATTTGGTATTAAATCTTGATTTTTTGAAAGCCGTAATTCAATATCTTCACTATTCCACCACAAGGTCCAAATTCCTTGATTCTGCAACGATTCTAGTTTTTCTGTCAATGGAGCAGTAATTTGTGTATTTACTGCTAAAAAATAACCACAAGAATTATGGGTTTCTACCGTATCTCTTATATCAATCACCTTTCCTTTTCCGATAGTTCCTTTACTAGCTTTACATTGACCAACCACCTTAATAATATTTGTAGGTGGACGTGATTCTGATATCATTCCTTCATCGATAATATTCCATTCAATAATCAAATCCCTGCCTTTATCACCTTGATTTATTGGTGCAGGTTTTCGGACACTCTTGACATTTGGTTCTCTCTCTAATAGAGCTTTTATAAGATTTTTAAATTGGTCTGGACAAACTTTATCAGTCCATAGAAAGGATGGAATTGGAAATAAAATTTCAGCTTCTTTATTATGTCTTTTTCTTAGTAGCTCTCGCTCTGATTTGAATTCAAGCTTACCAGACAATCTACCTAATGCAATAATATAAGGATTGGACACTGCAATTAGCATATTCTCTAATGGAATTATAGGATAGCTGAGTGAGTTTTCATCATTTAAAGCTTTTATTAATTCCTGAATTTCATTTTTTGAATCATTACGTATAAAATTATTAATTTCATTATCGACTATAAGCTCACCATTCATGCCTTGAATAACATTCTCAGGAAACTTATTGTTGATTAAAATTGCTTCCATAAATTCTGATAATTCTTTGGATTCAATAATAGTAACCTCATTTTCAATATCATATATATAGTTCCAATTTGGCCTCATTCGACTCCCATAATTCATATGGGACGATTTACCATATATTTTTTCAATTGATTCATTTATTCCGTTCTGTAGTTCATAGCCTCTATGATTGTCGATACCGTCTTCCTCCATACAACTATCGCAAGGGCAGCCTACATATTCCCAAAAAGCTCGCCTCCAAATTGCTACTATGGAAATGATATCATAAATTTTATCGAGTAATTGCTCCTCATTTGAAATACCCAAAAGTGTAGGTGTTTCAACTGGCATAATATATCTACCCCATATTTCGTCGTCCACTATAGGATGAGCAATATCAAATAAAGAAGTTGAAATAGGAAGATTAGATAATCTTAGGAAACTACTAAACATCAAACTCAGAACTACATGTGCGTCAGTTCTATCTCCGTGATAAAAAACATCATATGTTCTTTGAATAAAGTAAAAAGACAGCTTGTTTCCTTCTTCAATATCAAGAATAATTGATAGTCCAGAAGCATTATCAGTATTTATTTTGAAATGATTTTCAGAGCTTCTTTCTAATTCCAAATTAGAATCTGCACATAGTTTATCAATAAATTGCGCTATGGAATTTTCACTTTTCATTAAGTTTTAGTTCTTAAAATTGACTATTTCAATCATATAAAACAACTAGCACAACCTTCACCTTCGGCTTCTAGGATATCATCTTGCCAAGATTGTCCCGTACGAGATTTCTTCTTATTTCTATTCATTCTTAAATAATGTTCCTTTTTTATAGAAGCGACAC
>Ga0307960_1001802_pt1 | contig 12518 bp, 15 predicted proteins | sample OrgLakmetagen542_FD_201832 | JGI IMG/M metagenome (GOLD analysis project Ga0307960, IMG submission 201832) | Saline water microbial communities from Organic Lake, Antarctica - #542 | ecosystem: Environmental > Aquatic > Non-marine Saline and Alkaline > Saline | place: Antarctica: Organic Lake... | reverse complement strand
CCCTACTAGGCAGGTGGGTGTGAGGGGGGAGCCGGCCAGGTGGCAGGGTCTGACTCAAGCAAGGCAGGCAGGATGTCAGGGTAGCCATCAGGTGCAGCGCGTGACACACACTGGGGAATGTACGGTGGAGTCATGAAAGAGATCATGTGCAGGACCTGCGTGCGAGTAGGGACGCGTACCATGGTTAGCACGACTAGTTTGGGTGAGGCTGTGGCGTTATTAAACAGGCATAAATCGCTGAGGTGACTCCTGACTGTTTCTTTTCTAACCTTGGACCAACACACGGCTAGAAAAACGGCACAGTCGCTCAAGGTGCATGATCTAGCAGCAAGCAACCACTGGAAATGCTATCGAGCGCTTGTAACAGGCAGCCTTGTCAATGTGGTATTTTGCCCAAAAGCACCACTTTGGGAAATGTCAAATGTGCTACGCTGGTCAAAAGCGCACTTGTCACCATGCATGCTCAAAGACACCACTGCATCCACAACCCGATCCTGACATCACCCCCTCTTTGCATCTAAAGCAGGAATGAAACCTACCAGGTGAGTGGGCAGCTCAGACATCTCAGACAGCGTCTCCCTCCAAAGGGGCCCCTCACTGTCCTCTTGCTGTCCAAGTGGGCTCATCTCTTGGATCTTGGGGCTGCGCATGGGCCTGGCCACCTTGGTCACCTTATCCACGAACCAGCTACATGCACGCACGACCAAGCATAGCACGCGCCTTAAAAGGGGCTTTGCAGCCCTTGTCAGTGCCCTTGCAGCAGAGCGCAGCTTGGCAAAGGCACGGAGAGATTGTATGGCCCTATGCTCATGTGTTGTGGTAAAGGGAAAGGAAGGGAGTGTGGAAGCATGCACACACATTGTAATTGTTCATAATTTATGCCAGTGGAGACTTTATAGTACACGCCTTGGATTGAATCAGTGTACATTATAGATAGCTTTATACACAAATGTGGTAGAAGGAGCAGAGAGAAGTTATGATTTTAAGTTACGACAGCAGGGGTGTTTGTTCATGGAACAAAGACAAACATGAGGTTCAGTTGGTGCAGATTTTTGTGCACTGAAAATTGTTGCAACGCTTATTTATAAAAACCTCAGTACCCTTCCTGGCTTTAAAAACAATCGCTAGAAAAAATACAGATATATGGCTCAGCAACACCGACAAAAAACTACAAGAAGCACCAAACAACTATGAACACTGCGGCATCTGTTGCAACCTACTCACCCCAGCATCCTCGAGGCCCTGATCACGGTTTGCGGACTCTGCTGCTGCTCATTAAGCTCCGGAAGCTGCTGTGCGCGCTGCGCCTGCTGTGCGTTCAGCCTTTGCTGCAGCTCCACGGCAGCAGCAGACCCTGCCATCTGCTGTGCATCTGGGCAGCAGTCGATGCATGGTCCAAGAGGGCCTCTCTCTTGGGGCTTACTGTTTTGGACGTCCTCCTCCATGGCAGTTGCAGTTGATGAGGCACACCACTCATCCATGGCAGCACTGTGTATTGGAGTGTGCTCATCTGTCTTTTCGTGTACATGCTAGAGGGAAAGTCTTTGGCACATAGGCCAAAACCAGAGTGAATACATTGTCTTGTTAAGGGGGAGCACAATGGAATAGATGTGGAGCCATGCTCTTTCAAATGTGACTGGCGGATTACAACACTTGGGCAGTAGGAACTTGATTGATAGCACGTCTGCACGTTTAGCACATTAAGCAAATTGCGCCATGTTCTTAACACTTTACTGCCGTTTCCTGATCTCAAAGACTATAAGAAACGTTCCTCCCAGAGGCGGGGGGGGGTTGTGGTGTGCAATATTGGAGTGATATTTCATCCAATTTATGTAGCAAGTGAGTTTGCTGGCTGGTACTGTAAAGAGTTCCTAAGAAAAAGGTTTGCGCTTATAAAAATCAGCGTTCGTTAAGGAAAGACTCTCAATTACTGATCACACTAGTCAAAAGCTCACCAGTTACCATCAAAAAACATTGACGAATGCAGGACTGGTGAGTTGCTCCAGCATACCTTGCTCGTTTTAAGTCTTTAACAATTTCACTCAAGTGCTTGCGCGTTAAGATCAGGGGAAATGCATTTAGCGTCAAGAAGGTCTTACCTTGACGACGATGCTGCATATGATGGTTTTGAGAGACTTGAATCCAAAGATGAATAAGCAGAGGTCTGGGAGCGCAGACTGGTGGGGCAGAATTTGGACGAGCAGATGGCCTCAAGGCACACGTACATGGGGTCAGCCTCCTAGTTGTGCAAGGGCAGCAAAACAGAAGAGTTTGCAGGGTTGGAGTTTGCAAATTACCTAGAGGGACGTATGCAATGGTACAAGCGATAGGTGTCATTTTTGGTGACCTACATGCTGCTATCATGATGTTTATGCTCCTGGTCTTGCAGACGGACAGAATCAAATGGAGCTATCAATAAGCAGAGCATATAAAAATGCCATGTCTAGGTACACATTTTTTCCATCTTCATGCTTGAACACTCAAAGAAAAGAAGTAGGCCGTACCTGAAGAGACTTGGACGAAATACAGTAAGAGGCAGGTAAAAGTGGCTCGAGCTCCTGGGGCCCTCCTTCAAAGATGTAAGAGTCCTCGCCTGCGCAGGAGGGTGCAAGCATTTAATGCTCACACAAAGTCAGATCACAGTTGATTGAGCAGCATACACACTAGGAGAAAGAAATCCAAGCGCAATATCTTGCTTGGTGTGCAATTTTTTATAAATGATACACACACCTGGGGAAGTAGCGCATTCCATATGATGCTGGTGAGGAGGGTAGGAGGGATTTAGGCAAAGATCTGTCATCTGCCTTTTCTCACCACACCTGAGCCGATGGTGGCACAGCAGCAGTTCCTGAGAAGTCACACAAAAGAGCGATTGTAAGTAACGTCATACAAGATAGTCGGTCTTATGATGATGTAACTGAAGAACAGTTTTTGATGAGTCACTGAAGAACAGAAGAAAAGCAAGAATGTGGAGCGTATAACAGCCTTCACACTGTGTTCCGTGATGACACTAAGCAGCTCACTGCTTGTAATTATGGGCATACAGCAGGCAGCTGAAAAAAGAAAGAGCTGTCACAACAAACCATGGTACCAGCTTAAGCATAGGTTGCATGCAAGTACTAATTCCCACCCATTGGACATAAACGTGTGACGATGGAGAAATTGTCCGCCAAGCCCCCCCATAAAGATGTGTTTAACGTCTCCTCCCCCTCTCGACGTAAGATAGAGGCGACGGCTTAAGCAATGCACAGGGACAACGATTGATGTCAGGGCGAAATTGTTACAAGAGGACCATCTAAACTGGCCAAGCAACCAAATAATCATTACAAATTCCAGGGAAGAACACGCAATTTGTCCACGCCACAAATTAAGCATGACAAAGCACTAACCTTTACAAGCTTTTTGAAAGCTTCTGGGTAGTACTTGTGGGTTCTCAGCTGCAATGGCAAGAACATGGAGTACTGGTGCAGGTTCAAATCCTGCATAAATGCCTTTTTGTTCAAAAAGGCTGCATGTCATTCAAAGCCCTTCTCTGATGTAATTTGCAGGTTCAACTTACACAATCAACACGTGCACAAGGTAATGGTGATAGCGTGCTTAATGCAAGTTGGGCTTGACTCAACAAGCATCTATGCAAAAACTTTGGCGCAAATATTGCGATGTTCGCTTTGCACAGTAACAGGAAGCTGCCTACCCCAGTGTCGTTTAGATCAACTCACACTCCAAAGTAGAGGAGGGGGATTGGTGATCACAGCCTTGACCTCCTCGCCTGCAGCGCCAAACACCACCTGCAAGTGATTCGCCAACAACAGGTGAACAGGTGATAGCCAGCCCACAGAACATCTCACATCTGGACGCGTGTGTATCCGAGTCCTTGGGCAATTTCAGGGGCAGCTTATCATCCTCCAAATGAAAATTGACCTAGATTTACTCAATTGTTGCACAGTTACTTGACACCAACCAGGTCACTAGCCGTAGACACCTTGATAGCATTCAATAAACAATGCACCTGACTAGCCCAAACGCATGCAGTTGGTAATCATGACGTCTTCCTCAAAAGTATCCTGCTCAGTATTTTTAGTGCATTTGGACCACAGGCACACTGGTAATGAACAAAAATTCTTTACCATGCGCTGTCCCAGCATCATGCGCTGCCCAGAATCAATACTGCGGATGATCCAAGGGTGCGTGGCAAAGGTGCGGTAACGCCTTCGTGCCTTTGGATTAATCACTGTGTACTGGACCTGAAAGAAAGCGCCGTGAAAGGAGAATGTACGGCTTGTGGCATGAGTACAGGTAGCTGGTGTTGTGAAAAATAATTAAAAGTCAGAGCTGGACAGAGCAGAGGGGTTGAATGTGGGCACAGCCGGCGCCTGGGATATTTATAATTTTGGAGGCTGCAAGTCCTAAGGATGCCTGGGCCTGTCTATAAAATCTGGCATGCAGAGGTGCTTATTATATGCTGGCTTATATCTAGTGCGTGGGATGCGTTCATGGGTATCTAGTGCGTGGGATGGTTCATTTTAATTGGTAGTGCGTGTAGTTTGCAGAGCGCACGAGGTCGGCTTGATTGCATGCAGAGGAGTGGCACCACCTAAACTCACTGATGTGCATTTGGGGGGGTTTGGAAACCCTAAGGAAAATTGGGGGCTACCCGGGTTGTAAAAACCCTACACCTTTTGCCTCTCCTTTCCCTCCTCTTCACCCGCCCCTCCCCTATCTCCCGTCCTGAACGCCATACCTCAACTTAATTACCTCGTTGCCGTTGAAGTCCAGCCAGATGGCCCGCACAGGTGCATCGGATTCGTTTGAGAAATTTACAATGCACTCCTCGGTCGAGCGGACGCTGCGGATGCGGGCCTGCATGGCAAAAAGGGTGCAGCATAAATGCTTCTCATTAGTGCGCAGTGCGCGACACGATATACTGAGGCGGACGCAGCGCTGGATGGAGGAGCGAGAAGGAGGTGGCAGGTTGACTTTGACGCGTACGGGCGGGCGAGAAAAATGCTCCTTGTCTCACACAATAATCAAGCCTCACCTGCGTCGTCGGAGCGAGTAACTGCGCCTGCTGCTGCATCTCTGGCTCATCGTTGCTGTCGTCGCTTGCAGCGGAGAGAGGAAGGAGCGGCCAAGTGGACGCCTCCAAAACACCTGTCCCGCGCTCCTCTGCAGCCCTCAAAGCGAGGTGTGCATCAGGGGGAGATGCTTCGTGATCGTCCATGGTGGGTCAAACGCTGGAGGTCCAAGGAGGAGGTGGCTGTTGCAGCAGGCAGCCAGGACGGAGGCGTCACACGCTGGATAGGAAATTCTACTGCTTTTGTTACAAATGATTTTTTCAGTAAAATTTTGCAGACAGTCTGTCCAACGTTCAAAAATCCCCTCGTGCAAGCGCAGTCTCTTTCAGGCCTAAATCGCAGCTTTTTTTATTAATTATAAATTTAGCAATCATCAAACATAAGGAGGCGCACGAGTTTACAGTCAGCTGTCGTTGGCTGGTATACAAAGGGACAACCAACCTTTCCGCCTGTACGTTGCTTCTTCTTCCCTACATACTTTAGCAGGCACACCACTCTGCTGCCTCATTCTCTCAAGCAGGTGTTGTGGCAATGCAAGCTCGCAGCTTTTCCCCCATTATTATTGAAGAGTCCCCTCAGCAGCAGCTATTGCTTGACGAATGGTTTGAATGGATACGCCGTGATGACGGCAAACACCTGCTTGACGCCCTCTTACGCCATCACGCAAAGGAAGAATCCCGCAGCGATGAGTCGTCAATTCCTTTTGTCATCTCACTCGATGAGACGTCCGCGCTGGAGCTTGCAGCACTGAATCCACTATTACTGCATTCTCTTATAGAACACACAGGTATGATGTAAAGGGAAAACATTAGAGTGCGTAAAGAGAGCTTGCAACTTGGCAAGGCCTGAGAAATGGTGCGTGATGGCGGTAAGGCATTGATTATTACGCCTGATGGCTGGCAATGTCGTCATCACACGTTTAACCGTCTTTTACCATTCTGACCCTGGTATGCCACTCACACACAACCCCTAGTTCATTGTTTATTTTATCATTTTTTCATCATGCAGATGCTTATTGTGCCGCCACAGCTGAAGTGCTCGTGGGCCAAGAGCTGGTGAGGCCAAGGGCGCGTGTCTGGCTGCGCCCTCAGATAGCACAGGTGCACGTGGAAGATCTGGATGCCTTGGAAACTACCTCTGCACGTGGAGGCAGCCCTGTTGTAAGCTGTACTGGAATTGTCCAGGCCCTGTCCACTGACATGCACCGAGTGTACAGCCGCTGCTTTAAGTGAGTCCAGCACTTGAGGATTTCTTGCACACTCATTTATACCAGCATATACCATTTAATTGTTGTCAGGAACAGAGCATCACTTTGCTTGAGATGAGAAATTCGTATTGCCAAGGGAGCTCAAGTACGTTCGCACTGTGTGCTGTGGCAGCACGCAGTGTTTCTGACTCACAGTCAGGGAAGGTTGCAGATAGGTGTAGCAAGATGACAATTTCAGCTGTGATTACATGAATCGATGGCATGCATAATGGAAAGGCAACAGCCCTCTTAGAAATGATCCAGACCATGTGAAGAGATGGAACAAATAAGACAAAACCACCGAAAGAAGCAGCCGCAAGGCAGCTTAAAACCATAAAACCAATTGACAAGGCAAGAACTGTTGTTACTAGCATGTGGAAATGGTTAAAGTTAGGTCTTGGCTCAAACATAAGTTGTTGCCACTTCAAGTTCTTCTGGGTTGGGACGTAGAAAGGATCATTATAAGTTACTAAAAGAGATTTCAACCGGATATGAATTCTCAGTATTACTGGGTACCTATACAGCATGTATCAGATCATGGTGCACTCAACAAAATGTATGCTTTTCACATGCAGGTGCGTGGGCTGCTCCACCATCTGTCAGGCCATGACTGGGCAGGAACCTGTGTGCTTGAACGGATGCTTCAGCGGTTGGGAGGAGAAACTGGAGGGCAGGTGCATGATTAGGCCGGTGTAAGGCTTTTGATTGGTGTGGGAGGCGCACAAATTCATGCCGCACAATTAAATGGTCTTCCCAGTCAGGCCTTCAAAAATAGGTTACTACAGCCGTACAAAATTATAAATGACGTTCTGACTTAGAGGTGCCATTCCTGTAATAAGACTCTTGCATGACCTAGTTATATAGATACTTTTAGGATGGATATGAGAAGCTGTTTTAAAGAGGAATTTCCTCTTATTTAATCCCTGCTGATTTAGTCCTGACTGGTTGCCACTTTACTTTTTTGAGGACGACCATTGCTCCACAAGGTAGAGCCGTATATCATGTTTTAGTGCTTGCCAATTTTGTAAGCCTTGCCCTTCAAAGCCTTCTGTACATAAACTGCCGCAAAGCTGCAGAGTATTGGTAGCTGTCCAGGAGATCTGGCTCTCGGACTTGAGCCACGGTGTGCCTGGACCTGCTCCATTCCGTGCAAAGAAGCATGCCATCAGGTATGCAATGCTTTGGATTCTGTATGTGAGCTATTGGAAAGTCCGAATACACACAACATGACATCTGGCAAGCTAGATGCATGCTGTTATGCTGTTGCAAAAGGCTCAGGTTTTTGAAAAGTCAACTAAAGCCAGGAACAAACCCCAACATCAGAAGGGCCAAGCATCCATACACAGCAGCAGCAGCACTTTTCTGTACCCCCAAAGCACTGCTGATTCTGAGGTGTGACGATTTGTTTTGATTGCAAAGGTCTTGACAGGTGTGCTTATTTCACATGACTTTAGATTTTGGACTTAAATGGAAAATTTTGCCACAAAATATCAAGCGTATCACCACTTGCGGCGACCAAATTTCAGTGTTTCAGATCTAGACACTTACAAAAAGTCCCGGCCCATGAAAGTAGGAATCAGACGGCCTGCATTAGGGTTTAGGCCTGCATTGACATTTCCTGTTTTTGCCACTATCAAACGGGGTCTTGAGTGGCCCTCTGCCCCTCTGCATCCAAAAAATGTACATATACCGTTCGTTTACGATCACTTCAGAAATTAGTCAGAAAACGAAAATTTTTAATAATTATCGGGGCCCTCTCCGAACTGAATTCGAAGTGATAAATTTATTATTTATAGTGGTGTTGAGGGTTTGAAATGAGCTCCTCTCTTTCCCTGCTTCTGAGCACTGTGCAGCACCAGCCACAGCTTCAGCCTCTTTAACAATCAGCAGTAGCAGTGCACAGGCAGCATTCACAGGGGGGCTCTCGAACTCAAAAAATAATTCCGACAGGACCCTCCCGAGTGCCCTCGAACTCAAAAATAATCCCCAGACCCCCTCACGAACTGAAATCGAAAATTTAATTAATTATTTGAAAGTGTGGTCACGAAATGATCGTGAACGAACGGTATTTCCTGTTCCATGCCGCAATTTCACTCTGCTCGCGTTGTTTTTGCCATCCTACTTGCAGGGCAACACTAGTAGATGATCTGGTGGGCAGTAACGCGGTATTCTTGGGCGCCCCTGTTTCGGTTGTGGGCCGTGTTAGCTGCAGCATGGAGATAGGCGGCGGAGCTAAAGGGGGGCAGGTAGACGTTCCTCTTAGTTTCTACCTATTATGCCCGCCCTACAATGAAACAGAGCCGAGTTAAGGGCTGTGGAAAGAAGCAAAATAAAGTATATTGCATCAAGGATTTTCTAGATTCCCCAACAGTGTTGCTTCTGCGGTTATGAAGGTCTTTGCTCCAAAATTCCTGCCGTTTCCGTCTTTCTTCCTCATTCCTACATCAGTTTAGTAATTGCTGAGATAGAGTTTTACCTCCATCCTTCCCTTTAAGGCCCAGGTGTCTGGCAACACTCAAAGCACGTAGTTTTTCTTGTATGGGCAATCTAATTTCTAGTTTGTATCTCCGTATATAATTCCATTCATTCTTCATTGTGCAGGCATTTGGCGTCCCAAGTATATCTATCACCAGCATCCGTCCTGCCCGTATCCATGCCCCGTGGCTGTCGGTCGTGCTGTTGCAGGTAATTGCCTTACATAGGAGTAGAACATTCCTCTGTTTCTATATATACGTGTGTGCGTTTTTGGTTGAGCACCCTTACCTTCATCAGTCTCCCCAAAACAGCTGCTTCGGTATAATTAATGCTTCAAACGCATTCCCAGGCAATGGATTTGGCCAATCGATGAACATCCAAACCTCATAGGCTATGAGTCATAGCCTTCACCTTCCTGCATCACCCAATCCTGTCGCCTCACACGCCTCCCTCCTTATCTGCTTTTATTTGCAGGGCCTGCAATCCACCCCGCCCCTCCTCCACCCACTTGTTGCTTTGCACCACGCTCTTCCTGTGCATCAGCTAGGAGTGCACTCCCCGCATCTTCTCCCAGCCTTGCAATCTGGGTTAGAAGGGGGGCAGGTGGCACACGCATCAGCAGTGGGTGTATTTGGTCATGGCAGTGGGTCACCTCTGCTGGCTGCCCACCTTGAAGCACCTCTGCAGTCACTGGCAAATGCGCTGATGGAATCTCAGGTAATAGGTTGTTCTAATCTCTTGTGCATCCATTCTCATACTTTACAGGATGTGCCGTCAGGGCCTGAAGTAGTCTTTCCTACAATTCATCTTCCTGTGCTTTACCTGGGCAGCAGTTCCTTATGCACATCGCTTTGTTTTAGACCGGTGTCTAATTGGCAGCACAAACCGGCAGCAGATACAGAAGAATGGTCAGAACTGTGTAGAAGAGAGATGTATGGCAGGGAGATCTGTGGACATGGGTCGTATTCAGCGTACTTGTCTGTATACATATCTCTATATATGTAGCTCTCTATATATATAGCTATATGGCCATTCCTGTAAATACGCAATGCATTTTCTTTCATGCCGACTATTTCTTGGGACATGGTTGTGTAAGCAAATGAGAAGCACATTGAGTGCTGCCTATACACTTAGCAGGTCTGTGTCTGGCAGGGCTGCTTTAACACCACACTGGCCATTCACCCATTTCACCCATTTACAAACACAACAATTGTGTTTGTTGTTTGCTTCATGCCTACTGCCATCCAGCACTACCCCCCTATCCTCACAAGTAAGTTGCCTTTGATCATGACTTGATTTTGGCTGTGAGGGGCTTTCTCCTTTTCTTGATCGCGCTGGATGAAATAACACTGCCAGCATGGACTTTTCACAGGTCAAACCAAAAGAGGGTACAGTGATGAACCACAAAGCATTTGTGTGTTGCTGATGCTGTTCTTGCCCGCACTAGCCATTGCTCTTTCTCCTATACCATCTTTTATACGCATAATTGTTTCGTGCTGTTACCCACGGTTCTATTTGCAGGGATACTACCTGGCCCCCACACTGCAAGCTGCTTTCTCCTTCCTTCAAAACTAGTAGAAATAAAAGTCAAAGCTGGTAAAGATCAGTGTGCATCCAGAAAACACTCAACTAGTGCCCGCACAAGCCCGAGCCTCACCCAAATACGTTTGTCCACATGTCTTTCTGCTATGCCCCCGCTGTGCCTCTATCAGAGATGCTATCTTTAACCCATACTAGATGTCGCTTTTATCCTTTCTCTTTACTGGGTTTAGCCCCCCTAAACCCCCAAACCCTAACCCTCAAATACGACATCTGCTGTCTGCAGGCTGCATATCGTCACCTGCAGGGATGCTGCCTAGGACCCCACACTGGCCATTGCCCATCTCCCTTTTGTTTGTGTCAGCACGCATCGACAATTGTTCTGTGCTGCAATCCCCCTGTGTATCTTTAATATTTGCAGGGGTGCTATCTGGACCCCACACTGGCCATTGCTCTCCTCATAAGTGGCGCAGTGGCAGGGCTAGACGTGCAGCGCTTGCAGCTGCGTGACTCTGTGAAGGCAGCATCAGGCCGTGCAAACGCTGCACCAAGCAGCAGCGCAGGTGGGGGCAGAACAGTACCTGAGATGCTGCATGCCAGCATGAAGTGCAGGAAGTTCGAAACAGCTTGCTCTTCACACTGTGTGATGATAGATAGCAACATAATGAATCCCATAGTTTGATCCTTGTACGCTTCGGCAGTACCTTAGGACAAGTCCTCTTCCGTTAGTTATGCAGGAACAGATGCCACGGCTTGCCCTGGTGGCTTGCCTTATTTTCACTGATTCCGTGCCCATTTTTTGCTCGTTTGCTTTGGCGTACTCATTGCATTGCATTACAGCAGCAGCCAGCAGCAGTCTGGCGGAATCTATGGGACTGGCCCCTGCCTGTACAATTGAGTCTGCGTTTACTGCTGCTTTAAGGGACCCCACTCTGCCTCCCACTGGGCCTGCAACTCAACCTACCGTAAGTTCATCAGAAGAGTATAGCAAGAACGATAGCAAGAGTTCATTAGAAGAGTAAAGCATAACAATAAAAAAGTAGCGTGGCTTGTCTGCCGAGTTTGTTGCTTAAAGCTAAATTTAAGTGGCTCTGCATCCATTTGGAAATGGCAACCCCCAATCCTTAAAAGGCTCTAGAGTGCACACAGTATAAGGTACCAATTACACTGAAAAGGATAATGTAGAGGGCGGTGGAGGCTCCTTGACAAATGGTGCAGAGATCGTTGTGTTCCTTTGCGATGCCTGCATTATTGGCGTTCTGCAATATTTTTCCTCTCCTTTTCATGGAGTATACACCTTCTTTTGATCCCTATTGATTCTGTTGCATTTTGCAAAATGGGAGGATTCTTACAGTATTCAGTACCAAACTAGCTCCTTGGGCTTGACTAATCTGGGGAGTAGGCTTCACTGTCTGCCAGTTTTCCCTTCCTCTTCCTTTAAAAAACACGTGTATGGTAGTTTGATAGCACACATGAACACCGCATGCACACAGGGGAGGGAGTGCTGCAGCATCAGTCTCCTTGTGTGGCACGAGGCGTGTGACCCATGTGCTGCACGTGCTCTGCGTGTATCGGCCACCCTACTGAGCCCACACAGGTGTGTATGTACATGTGTGTGCGTGTCACCCCCTGTGTGGCCCACAGCACTTCATGCTCGCAACACTCATATGTTACCTTTCTTTTTGCCTGAATTACAGTGTGGCTCCTGGCAGCGGTGCAACGTGCAACACTTATGTTACCTTTTCTTTTTGCTTAAAACCACAGTGTGGCTCCTGGCAGCGGTGCAACAATTATATGTTGCCTGTTTCTTTTTGCCTGAATTACAGTGTGGCTCCTGGCAGCGGTGCAGCTCTGGGTCAGGATCTGCTGACCCCACGCGTCGAGAAGCTGGCCACACACACAGATTCCAGCACAGCAGAGGGCGTGTTCTTGGTAGGTGGTGGGCAACATGCTCATAAAGTAATGAGTGCACATAGTTGTTTGGACAATGTAGGTTGATGGTTTATTTGTGTTTTTGGAAGCTGCTCACGCATGCAATGTTGAAATAGCTGAGGGATTGAGGTGGTGCATTCTCATGCTCATATTGTGTCTGTGCGTGCTTCTCAGTATGTATGTCACGAGGTGACCTACATTGATCTGTTTGATCTACGCGATTCTGTGTTTTATAGACTACTAAGGTGCTG
>Ga0307960_1001793_pt1 | contig 12552 bp, 14 predicted proteins | sample OrgLakmetagen542_FD_201832 | JGI IMG/M metagenome (GOLD analysis project Ga0307960, IMG submission 201832) | Saline water microbial communities from Organic Lake, Antarctica - #542 | ecosystem: Environmental > Aquatic > Non-marine Saline and Alkaline > Saline | place: Antarctica: Organic Lake... | reverse complement strand
CCTGAAGGGGGCCAATCAGTTGCCTTTGGTCATCGAAGGCGTCACATTCACCGACGGTGTCGCCGAGAAAGACACCGCAAACCGCGCCGCTTGATCAGGCCGCGTCACCCAAAATCCGCCATAGCTCAGAGCGGCGCACCGCACTCAGAATAGTCATCGTCGAGGACGCTCAGGCGCTCCAGTTGCGCAAATCCGCCGCAGACCTCCAGGCCGCCTGCCCGCATGCCCATTTCGCGCTGGCCTATCGCGACACCGAGGTCGCCCGCGCCATTTTTCGGGACGGCCAGCGGCAGTCCGCCCTGTCGCGGATCGGCTTTTTACCAATGAACTTCAATATCGATCTATGATTGTCGGCTCTGCGGCTTCTGGTCGGCGGGGACCGGTATGTTCCGTCAGAGCTCGCGATCGGCCACTTGGACATCGGAACCACCGGCGCATCGCAGGGGGACAGTAAATTGCAGGCCGCCAAGGCCGGCCCAGCTGCGGCGCATGGCGTCAAGAAGCTGACCGCACGCGAGTTGCAGGCTCTTCAGGCCGCGGCGGCCGGAAAGCAGAACAAGATCATCGCGGATGAACTGCAGGTCTCCCAGCACACGGTCAAACTGCACATGCATCATGTGATCGTGAAGCTCGGGCTCAACAACCGCTCTGACGCGCCGTGAGCTCCGCCGACGCCGTTGCGACTGATTTCGATGCTTTTTTGCTGCTTATCGGCAAGTTAAACTACGCTTGGACCAACACCGAAAGCCTTTTGATCCACCTGATCGCCGGGCTTTCGGGCACGGACAAGGAAACGGCGACGATCGTCTTTCTCACGCTGAACACGACCCGGGCGCGGATCGACCTGGTCGAACGTCTGTCCAAGCGCGACCGGGTCATCTCCCGCGACCGCGGCCTGATCCTGTCGCTGACACGCCGCATCCAGGACCAGTCCGCGCTGCGCAACAGGTATAATCACTGCATCTACGCCTTCGATCCGGAAAGCGGCGTGCCGCGTTCTATCCTGATGCGGATCGCCGACCGCAAGGACAGGCTGCTGATCGGGCAGTCCCAGGATCTGGACGCGGCAGCCGCAGAGGATGTCAAAGCTTCGATCGACGAGTTGGGCGGCATCAGCCGTGATATCTGGCAGGCAATCCGGGACCTGGGTTATCCGCTCTGAGAATGTCGATCGATCTCAGCTGCGATCCTGCGCCGGGCAGCGCCAGGCGCTGGGACGAGAGATATTTACATATATTTCAACTAGATCGATCAACCGCAATGGGGATAATGGCGGAGGCTCGGTCAACCATCAAAGACCTTTAATCAAGTAACTTTGTTATTTATCAAATACTTAAATTTCAGATCCTCAAGGATGTGAGAAGCAAATAAATTCCGTTTAGAACTCAGCAGCATCTTCCTGTGTTGACAACAATTCGGCCTGTGAATGGCGGGGTCATCGAAAATGTAGTTGGTTGCGGGAGGGCCCATCGACCTTGACCGAACCAGCACTGGCTTTTTAATTGGAGATTGACCTGCACGGGCAATTCGATAATTGAATGCGACTATGCCGCCCTGTTCGGTACAATAGCGCCAACCTTTTAAAGCGTCTTGGACTGATCAGTATGCCACAGTCGGGAACCTAGCGTTAAGATTGTCATTGAGGCCAGCAGAGGCATCAAGGTTACGTATCGTCATACGACTGCCCACACCACATTCGCCTTGAGCGTGATCATTCCTATGAGCCGGATGAACGAACCGTCGGGCCATATATTACCGCTTTCTTGCTTTTCTGTTCGCATAGCGTCGGTCGCGTTCGGTCTTCTGCGCGGCTTCATCGTCAGCGTCGCGAGAGCTACGGTCTTGCTGAGCCTTCTCGCGTGCTGCATCGTCAGCCTTCGCAGCAGCGTCGACTTTCACCTGCTCCAAAGCTGCACGCTCGTCCTGTTCAAGTATTGTCCTCGCCCGCTCTGCTTGCCGTTGGTCTCTTGCAGCAGCTACAGCCAAACGCTCTTCCTGCCTTGCAATACGGTTTGGTTCTGCGGCTTCCTTCGCGTTGCGGTGGGCCTCAAGGCGATCAGCTTTAGCATCGCTAGCGGCGCTCCGGCGATTGGTAAAATCGTCGTCTCTTTTGTTTCTCATGTCTCAGTACCATTTGGAGTGTCGTCATTCTGGTCGTCAGACTTGCTACGCACGAGCCTGAAGACGGTGTCGACTTATGCGACGACGCGATCATGCGCAAGCTGCGCAGCCTTCTTTCAGCAAAGATCCAGCAGAAAACCCGCGTTCTCTGCCCCAAAGTGACTCCGGGCAACTCGACCCCAGCCGTTTGGACAACTGCCCTGAACCTCTGCCGATCCGGACTATGGGCCGGGCCGTGGAACTTCGGTTCCTGTAGCACCAGCCGTCATCGTCCCATCCTCGACAATCGGGACGCCGCGCAAGATAACCGTTTCAGGCCAGCCAGTCACCTCGAACCCTTCGTAAGGGCTGTAATCCGACGCATCGTGCAACCCGGCGTGGCGGATCGTCCTGCGCATCTGAGGATCCCAGATCGTGATGTCGGCATCTGAACCGATGGCAATGGTGCCTTTCTGCGGATACATATCGTATGTGCGCGCGTGGTTGGTTGATGTGAGCGCCACGAAACGTGTCAGGTCGATGCGCCCCTTCATGACACCTTCGGAGAACAGGATGGGCAAGCGTGTTTCGATCCCCGGGATTCCATTCGGGATGTGCCTGAAACTGCGCAGCCCTGCTGGATTGCGTTTGCCTTGGCCGTCGTCGTATCGGAACGGACAATGGTCGGATGAAAAAAGATCGAACAGACCGGTTTGAATACCGCGCCAGCAATTCTGCTGCTCTGCCGTGTCGCGCGGCGGCGGCGAACATACAAACTTGGCCCCTTCCCAGTTGTCCCGCTCAAGGTCGTCGGCCTCAAGCACAAGATACTGCGGGCAGGTTTCGGCAGTGATATTGACTCCGCGGGCGCGCGCTCTGGCGATCTCGTCGATTGCGGCACCATTGGAGACGTGGACGATAACAATCGGAACGTCGACCACCTCGGCTAGCGTTAGGGCGCGATGGGTCGCCTCCCGCTCGGCCGCGACGGGCCGGGTCGTGGCGTGGGCGCGCGGCGCAACATCGCCCGCTTCCGCCGCACGGGCCGCCAGAAACGCGATGACATCCTCGTTCTCGCAATGAACCATGACCTTCGCGCCATGCTGCCGTGCGACTTCCATTGTGGCAAGGATCCCGGCGTCATCCAAGCGCATGGCCTCGTAGGTCATGAACACCTTCACTGACCGTTGCCCCTCTGCGATCAGTGCGGGCAGTTCCTGGCCAAGCACCTGCGGCGTCGGATCGGTGACGATCATGTGAAACCCGAAATCGACATGCGCTCCTTCGGCCTTTTCGCGGTAATCACGGAAAGCGGCGGCAAGCGACTGTCCGCGTTCCTGCAGGCAGAAGGGCATTACTGTCGTGTTGCCGCCGAAGGCCGCAGCCCGCGTGGCACTGTCGAAATCGTCAGCCATCACGACGCCCGGTCCGGACGGTTGAGCGATATGAACGTGGCTGTCGATGCCACCAGGCAGAACGTACCGTCCGGTCGCGTCGATCACTCGTGTAGCGGCACCCATGTCGCCGCCGATCTGCACGATCCGGCCATCGCGAATCCCGATATCGGCCTTGAAAACATCCGCAGCAGTGGCGACCGTGCCATTGGCGATGATAAGGTCGTAAGACATACAAGTTCCTTTCAGGCGTTGATTTGGTCCAAGTCGAGATCGCTTTCTTCGCGGTGTCGATAGGCAAGACCGATTGCAAGGGTCTGGACGAGACTCATCACCGCGGTCAGCGAACGGAAGCCGTGCAACTCCGCGTCGTCCACAGTCAGTACCTCGGCCGCTTCTTCAGTGATCGGGCTGACCGGTGAATCGGTTATGGCGATCACCTTGTGGCCGGCGGTGCGTGCAACCGACGTGGCGTCCAGCGTGGTCTGCGCATAAGGGGGAAAGCTGATCGAAACCAGCAGATCATCAGGCCGCATGACGGCGACCTGATCCGAAGCCAGGCTGCCCATGCCGGTGACTTGGATCGCCTGTATATGCGCCCGACGCAACGCGTAGGATAGGTACGCGGCCACTGGAAACGATCTGTCGAGCCCGACGATGTGCACCGTTCGTGCTGCCAAGATCAAGTCGATAGCTGCATCGAGCGGTATCTCGTCAAACCGACTGCCCAGATGTGATAGCGAGGCGCTGTTGGCACGGCAGAACGATCGCCCCACCGCGCTTATATCGCCGGGGTCGTGAACCACCTCATCGCCTTGGCTGTGGGAAATCCTCTCGGAAAGCGACGCCGGATAGACCTTGTGCAGGGGCGCACGGAACAGCTTTTTCATGTCCGAAAAACCGTCAAACCCCATCGCCTTCGCAAGTCTGACAAATATCGACGGCGTGAGCTGCGACTTGTGGGCCATCACCGTCAGGGTTTCCAGCGCCACGATCCGCTGATTGTCGAGCACCCACGCCCCCGCTTCGAGCATCCGGGGCGTGAACAGATGCCGTTCGGTCAGAAGGCGTTCCCGGAACGCCTCGGCGCTCTGCGGCTTGCCGGTTTCTTTCGGAGTGGGGCGCGTGTCAGCCATCGGGGCGTGATCCGGGGCCTATGCAAGAAGTGAAGGTCGCGTGAACGTGCTGCCCTTTCAATGTGCAAGTCGCTGATACACGAACATCCGGCAGCGTTCCGCCATCACGTTCTGGATGAACGTCCCGGCCGAGTCCACCATCTGACCCTCGTCCAAAAATACCACGCCGTTCGCGAGCCTTGTGCATTATGCCGCCTGTCTGCGCAAACTTTCGAACCTCTCGATGAGCCGGTCCATTTCTTCGAGCGTATTGTAATGCACCGCCGACACCCGGATGACCCCGTCCGGGTCACCGAGATCGAGAGCCTGGACAAGCCGCTTTGAATGAAAATCGCCGAAACGGATGCCGATACCTGAAGGGTCAATCGCTTCCACGGCCTCGCGCGATGACTGCCCTTCGATCACAAATGATATCGTCGGCACTCTTGTGTCGCGGTCCGACGACGGATCGCCGACGATCACCACGTCGTCGCGACCGCGCAGATAGGCCAGCAACCGCTCGGAGAGTGCAGCCTCGTGATCGGCAATCATGTCGAAGGCGGCTTCAACGGCCGCACGGCCCTCGGCGTGGATACCGTGCGCGGCGGCGAGGCCTTCAAGGTACTCGATCACCCCGACACAGGAATAGGCGAGTTCGTAGTTGGGGTTGCCCGGCTCCAGCTTGTTGGGAACGCGATCCTCGTCATAGAAGTAGTGATTGATGTTGCCTGCCTTGTGGCGCAGCAGATCGTACTTGCCGTAAAGTGCCGCATGGTGCGGCCCGTAGATTTTGTAGACGGAGAAGCCGTAGAAATCGGCATCCAGCGCCTTGACGTCGATGGCCCTGTGTGGGGCAAAAGCCACCCCGTCGACACAGATCATCGCGCCGTGGTCGTGAACCAGATCGGCTATGGCACGCACGTCGTTGATGCCGCCGAAGATGTTCGAGCAATGGGTCATGGCCACCAGACGGGTTTTCGGCCCCAGAAGTGGCGCCAGACTTTCCGGTCCCGGGCTGTGCTCTCCCATCGGAAGATCCCATGTCTTCACGACGATGCCGCGCTGTTCGAGACGCCGCCACGGGCCGATGTTCGCTTCGTGGTCAAAGTTCGATACGATGATCTCGTCACCCGGTTTCCAGTGCTGCACCAGCGCCTGTGCGAGTTGATCGAACAACTGGGTCGCGGTAGCACCCATCACGACTTCCTCGGCGCGGTCGGCATTCAGCAGCGTGGCAAGCGCCTCCCGCCCTTCAGCAACCTTCCGCGCGGCTGCGACCGACGTGCTGTAGGTCGCGCCCAGTTGAACATTTGCCGAGAACATGAACTCGCTGATCCGGTCAAGCACCGGTCTGGCGATCTGGGACCCTCCGGCATTGTCCAGCAACACTATATCGTCGGTCAGGGCCGGGAACTGACGTCGGACGTATTCCAGATCGAGTTGGGGCATAGGATCCTCGCAAAATCAATTTTCATGTAGGTGAAACAATTTTTTCGATCACGTCAATTTAAAAAAATACTTTTCATTCAGCCGAGACTTGTGCAAGCTCGGCAAATGGCAGGCACACGGCATCGCCTTGCGCCTCGACTAACGTGGGTTTGCGCGTGCTCTGCACGGGCCGCGCGAAAAAATGGGGTTCGTCCTGTGAAGCAGAAACTTGTACGGCGATTGTTGCGCGACACGCGTTTGACTTCGATCTACCGGAGACCCGACAACAGTGCGCCAGCCTTTGGCAAAATACCACGTGTTACCTTTCGGCCTACACGCTGTTTAAGCGGCCAGAGGTCAGCCACGCTAAATTTAGGCGTCTGAGGTTGCGCCTTGGATGTCCAAACACAGTGGCGATCATGGGCGGTTTACAGCGCTTCACCTGCGACAGAACTTTCATTCATCCGGTAAAAAAAACGGTTCACTGTCTAATCAACAACCCCGGATTCCCCGCACTTCACGCAACTATACCCAGGAGGTACAAATGAAACGACTAATCAAGACCGCACCCATGATGGGCGCGACCGCACTCGCCGCGACGTTGGCGTTCGGGAGCGCTCAGGCGCAAGAATCGGACCAACCCGTCGTACGCGTCGCCAGTAACGTCAACATTCCGCTCCGCATTTTCCGGGCTGGCAACGAAATCCAAGGATACGAATACGAGGTTTATACCGAAGCGCTCGAACGTGCCGGCTACGAAGTGGAAGTCACCGATGTCGCATTCAGCGGACTGTTTTCGGGCCTGCAGGCAGAACAGTGGGATGTTGTCGCATCCAACGTTTTCATCACCCCCGAACGGCACGCTGAAATGGATCATAGCGAGCCATATCTCGATGCCTTCGACGCTCTGATTGTCCGAGAAGACGACAATGTACAGAGTCTTGCAGACCTCGAAGGCACTGTGGTCGGCACCGAGACTGGCACCACCCAAGCCGCTTTCGCCGCAGCGCTGAACGAGGAGTACGGGCCATTCGAGATCCGTGCGTACGAAGACGTAGAGACCCAGATGCTTGACCTCGAAGTAGGACGGGTCGACGGCCTCACGCTCGGCTATCCCACTGCCCGCGTCTACATTGAAGAGCGCGGCCTCTTCGAAGTTCTTGCCACCAACGACGCAAGCTTCATGATCGGCGCTTTCTTCCGCCAGGACGACCCGCTTCGCGACGAGTTCGATGAGGCGCTTCGCACCATGAAGGAAGACGGCACGACAGCCGAACTTTTCGAGAAGTATTTCGGAGATGCTCCCGGTGACGGATCTGCCGTCGTTCGCCTGTTCGACGAGCCGTACGTTCCCGCAGAGTGATTGCTTTCGTCTCCTAGAGCCAATCAACCCGAGCATTAGCACGGCAGCAGTGGGCCTCGGCAAAGCGGGCGTGCCACATAGCGTCTGTAAATCGAGGCCCATTCTTGCGTATGAACGATCTCCGAGCGTCGATCCATGACTGGCGCAAACGCTGGGCCTACCAGCCATGGTTTCGCCGCTACGAGTGGTTGATCATCGGACTGGTAGGCTGGATAGCCGTAGCACTGCTATTTCTGCCACCGTTCGGCAGGCCGGAACCGCTTGGTGCCCTTAGCGTGATCGCCTGGTACCTTGCGGGCTTTGCGATGGCCGGCGTGCTGTTAAGCGACCGTGAAAAGCCGATACTCCTCAAGCGCGCTACCAGCCTGAGCGTGATTGCTCTTTTTTTCTGGCTTTTCTATCGCTACAGCGGCACGCGTTGGGACCGTGTTCAGGAGCAGTTCTTCAACCTCTCGAGCATGGACGGAGTATGGGAACTCTACGCCCAAGGCCTGCTCGTGACACTCCAGATCTCAATCGTCGCTGCCGTTTTGTCGATCTTGTTCGGCCTGACATTCGGGATTTTGAGGACCTTGGGCAATCCCGTCCTCGATCTGTTCCTGGGACTGCACGTCGACATTTTTCGCGCCTTGCCTCTCATCGTCAGCATGGTAATCATTTTCTACGCGCTGCCTTTTGTTGGCATCCGCCTGTCAGCCTTCTGGGCGGCAGTGCTGGCTCTGGTTCTCATGAACAGCGCCTACCAGACCGAAATCTTCCGCGCAGGCATCGAAAGCGTACCCCGCGGTCAGATCGAGGCCGCACGTGCGCTTGGCCTTGGGCCAGGCGCGACGATGCGTCACGTAATCCTGCCGCAGGCGTTCAAGATCGTGATCCCACCTTTGGCGAACAATCTGGTCAGCCTCGTCAAGGATACAGCCGTCGCCTACGTCATCACTGTGCCTGAACTGCTTACCAATGCGCAGCAGGCGGTCACCTGGAAACGCTCACCGACACCACTGGTGCTGTCGATGTTTGTCTACCTCGCAACCCTGATCCCACTCATCCACCTGACCCGTCATCTGGAGCGTCGCCTGGGCGCATGGAATACAAGATGAGCGACGCATCCGACGAAACACCCGCGCCGATGATCGAAGCGCGCGGCATCCAGAAGTACTTTAGTGGTGTGCACATCCTGCGCGGCATCGACATCAGTGTTGCCAGTGGCGAGGTGGCAGCGCTTATGGGACGCTCCGGCAGCGGAAAGAGCACCTTTCTGCGGTGTCTCAATCGGATCGAGGAACCAACATATGGCGATGTGCTGATCGACGGCACCATCATCACAGACCTGCGGACCGACGTGAACCGCATCCGGGCCGACATCGGCATGGTTTTCCAAGATTACAACTTGTTTCCCCACATGACTGCTCTCGAGAACGTTGCGCTCGGACTGATCCACGTCCGCAAGCTTCCACGCAGCGAAGCGCAGGACGCCGCCGCCGCCGCGCTCGAACGGGTCGACCTCGCTGATCATCTCGCGAAGTACCCGCAACAACTCTCCGGGGGGCAGCAGCAACGCGTCGCGATCGCCCGCTCGCTGGCGATGCGGCCAAAGGCGATCCTGTTCGACGAGCCCACCTCCGCGCTCGACCCTGAAATGGTGCACGAGGTGCTGGACGTCATACGCACCCTTGCTGCGGAAGGAATGACAATGGTCGTCATCAGCCACGAGATCGGCTTCCTGCGCAAGGTTGCCGACCAGCTTATCATGTTCGACGCCGGCCTAGTCGTCGAACGCGGACCGACCGCACGCGTCCTTGACGAGCCAGAGCATGAACGCACTCGCGCATTCATGAAGGTGCTACGATGATGCGGGTGCTGATAAAGGCCGGGCCGATCCCGCTGGTGCTGATCTTTTTCGCCAGCCTCGGCTACCTGCTGGCTGCGCCAGCAACCATTGGCGTCGCGTTTGATATCGCTGCGACGGGCGCCGTATTCGCCATCTTCCTTTTCCTGTTCATCCCCTTGCAGATGGACAAGGGCGCGCCTCTCTGGATGAAGACCATCTCGGCACTGGCGCTGCTCGTGCTGGTGGCGGCCGCCTTCTTCCGCTGGGCAGATGCCGACTGGGGGCGCATCGGGTATTTATTCTTCAACGTCGAGGTGATGAGCCGCCCGGGCGCGATGGTGCGGATGCTGAGCGGATTGTGGATCGCCGTGCAGGTGTTCCTGTTCTCTCTGGTTCTGGCAACGCTGCTGGGCATGTTCATGGCGATCGTGCGCAGCATATTGAATGATGCGCTGCTCAATTTCTTCATCGACACCTACGTCGATGTTTTCCGCGCCGTGCCGCCGATCGTGATGCTGCTGGTTACCTACTCGGCGCTGCCTTATTCCGGGATCGTACTCTCACCGTTCGCGACTGGCGTTGTGGTGCTCACGCTGATCGAGGGCGCATACCTCACCGAGGTGTTCAGGGCGGGCATTGAGGCTATTCACCGCAACCAGGTGATTAGCGCCCGCAGTATCGGCCTGACCGCCTGGCAGGCGATGCGCCTGGTGGTGCTTCCGCAATCGGTGCGGATCGTGCTGCCAGACTATTCCAACCGGTTGATCGGTTTGATGAAGCGCACGGCGGAGACATCCGTCATCGCGATTGCCGAGATCCTCAAGGTCGCTCAGGACTTGCAGTCGCAGTATGTGAATGCCACTCCGCTGATCGTTGGCGCGCTGCTGTACATGGTGGTTCTTTTCCCGATGACGCGGATCGTGTCACGGTTGGAGAAGAAGCGGCCGCGAACCTGAAAGGCGCGCGGCGCGGCCAGGTGGCCTGAACCGGCCTTGCGGCAGGCGTATTTGCGACGGACCGTCACGATCACTCCCAGTTGTGCCGGGACGATGTCGGGCCGCTCGTTCCGATCCTCGCCGATCCTGTGCATCCACACCGTCGGTTGGCGGACGAGCCGCACGGCACATGCAGGCTTCGTCCTGGATGCCCTTGAGCAAGCCATTCACCAAAGGAGGCCAGCACAAGACCAGTTGGCGTTCCGATGGGAACATCTACCAGCCAACCGGCTGTTTATCTGTCGGCGCGAGGCAGGTGTCCAAGATCGCGTCAGCAAATACCTCGGTATTGTTCCTTGTCACCAATCGCGACTGGCCGCCTGCGTCATTCGCTTCATGATACCACATAGGTGTGTCGACCGACCATGGCATGAGCGAGCCGACCCGAATATCGTTATCTCCGGCCCGGCGAAGTTCATCGTTGAGCGTGTGGGTCAGGCTGACGACGGCAGCCTTCGTTGCGGCATGGGTGGCCTGAAGAGCCAGGGGCACTTTCCCGATGGCAGACCCTGTAAAGATCAGAGTGCCGTTGCCTTGGACGCGGAACTGCCGGAGTGCGGCATGGGCGCTGTAAATCAAGCTTTTCAGGTTCTCTTCGACCAACTGCCCGTGATTTTCGGCCGGAACATCCCAAAAATAACCGGCCTCTCCCACGCACATATGGTTTACCCAAGCGTCAATGCGGCCAAAGCGCGTGACAGCAATTTCAGCGAGCCGCGCGGCCTCCGATGCCTCGCCGGCGTTGACTTGCACGGCGACTGCAGTGCCTCCCTTCGCTTCAATTTCGGAGACAAGGTCATCAAACATTGCCTCGCGCTTGGACGATAAGACGACTTTGGCCCCTTTCTCAGCCAGGGTGAGCGCTACGCCGCGAGACAGATCGTTCGATGCTCCTACGATTACGATGACCGCGCCGTTCAGACTTTCCAGCCGTTGTGACATCTGCATCTCCACTACCTTTCAGCTTATCGAATGAACCTTTTGAAAGCGGCATTGTTCCGGCCTTCGGGTCATCGCGCGCCGCCACCATCCATTGGGACCTGAGTTTCTTCACCACGCTGAAAAGGTCAGATGGAAAGGTGAGCGGAAATAAAACTGGCGCAGCGTTCAATCAGAAACAGAGTGCCCAGCCGGAACAAGTGACAGGAAAGTCGGCTTGGTAACACGTCTTGGCTCACTGTCGTGCCGGGACCTTATTCAAGCAGTGCAGGAGGAATTCGTGTTTCATCACTCTGAAAAATTGCAATACCAGGTCAAGGTTGATAAACCCGATCCGCAGTTTGCAAAGTACCTTCAACAGGCCATCGGCGGTGTCGAAGGTGAAATTCGCGTGGCAATGCAGTATTTCTTTCAGGCCATGGGTGCTCGGGGCGATTCAAAGTTCCGGGACATGCTCATGATGACGGCGACCGAAGAACTCAGTCATATTGAATTTCTTGGCCATGCGGTCGCTCTCAACCTCGAGGGCGCTCCCGTCACCGCACAAGAAGAAGCGGCAAAGGATCCGATCGTCAATGCGATCATGGGCGGAATGAATCCGCGCCACATCCTGTCTTCGGGACTGTCCGCGATGCCAGTCGACTCGAACGGCACGCCCTTCGACATGAGCCATATCTACGCCACCGGCAACATCGCTGCCGACATGACCGCCAACGCCATGGCGGAAGGCTCGGGTCGAGTGCTGGCATCGCGGCTTTACAATATGACCGATGACAACGGCATGAAGGACATGCTGTCCTTTTTGATCGCAAGAGACACCATGCACCAACAGCAATGGCTTGCAGCGATCGAGGAACTGGGCGGCATGGAGGCCGCTCTTCCCATTCCCAATTCAACACCGGAAGACCACGAGGCAACTGAACACAGCTATTACTTCCTGAACACCTCGCTTGACGAAGAGACGCCGGAAGGCCGCTGGACAAGTGGGGCATCACTTGACGGAAAGTCGGAATTTTCGGTGGTCAGCCCGCCCGAACCGCTGGGGCAAAAGCCTGACCTCGGCAAGGCCCGCAAGAACAGCGGCGCCCAGAAAGAACAGATGTAGGAGAGCAAAACAATGGTCACGACTGTAGGAAATTAAGCGCTGCGGGTCGCTTTCGCGCGGCCCGCACCTGACCTTCTGTCGATAGTATCAAGAGCCACCTGTCCGTGATTATCCGAAAGCTAGCCGTGGATTTGGCGCGTTGGAACGCAGGAAAGAAAGACGGCGATTATGGTCCAGCCAATTGCAAAGACGCTACTGACACGCGAACGAACAAACCTTTGGTTGCTGGCCACTGCTGCTATTGGCGGTCTGACCTATCTGACGTCCCAATCCCGCGCCAACCAC
>Ga0307960_1001788_pt1 | contig 12571 bp, 9 predicted proteins | sample OrgLakmetagen542_FD_201832 | JGI IMG/M metagenome (GOLD analysis project Ga0307960, IMG submission 201832) | Saline water microbial communities from Organic Lake, Antarctica - #542 | ecosystem: Environmental > Aquatic > Non-marine Saline and Alkaline > Saline | place: Antarctica: Organic Lake... | reverse complement strand
AGGCAGGACCGGCTGCAGAGAGCACTGTGGGATGAGGTTGAAAACTGCGGCAACTTCACTTTCATTCTACGCATCAGCTTTAGATGGAAGAAGTCTACAGGCCACATTGTTTGTAGCTCGGGTTTCAACGCTCTTAGGCTGTCACACATATTTCAAAGTCCTTTATGTGCATTTGGCCTTTTTAAACTGGCAACCCTGTAAGCATCAACAACATGAACACATCACAGCATAAGTGTGTGTGTGTGTTTGTGTGTGAGTGACACTACGACATCTACTAATAGAGACCAAAATAAAAAACAGATACAGCTACCATCTTTGACCTAACCACAATGGCTACTGTCCCACAATAATCGCAAAAGCGAGAAAGAAACAAGTATACAAATACAACATACCTGCACCAGCCACTGTCTCTGCCCCAGTGATAGGGTGGAACCGTTCCTGTGTGCATGCGTGTATTTGTATATGCGCGTGTGTGCGCGTGTCTATGTGTGTATGTATGTGCGCAGGTGTACGTGAGTTCTGTTGCACCGCAAAAAAATGGGCATGACTTTGGAAGAGATCAGTGTGCATTTTGGTGTTGGTTAAACATGCCTGTGTGCATATGCATTTTGGTGACAGAACACACACAAATACACGCACACACGCACATGGCGCTTGTTACCTTGGAGTGCCACTGTGCAAGACCGGAGGCTGCAGCTAGCAAAGCCGCTTCTCCTTGCTGCATTTGCAATTGGACAACAAGCGTTGTTGTTTGAGTGAGGTGCACTATATCGCTTTTGAGTGGGCTTCACACAGTAGAGCATGGTACATCGAAGCGAGAGGTGCATTCCCAGAGAGGGACACAGTTTGGATTATCTTGTGTTCATGACAGCAGAGGGAGCACAGCTCTGCTGTCATCTGTCCGCACTGAGTCCTATTCTGTTTGACATCCGACCTAGTAAAGGCAGCAAAAGGCAATGCATCAGCGTGTACAGCGTTGCACATAATATGACTGATAGGCAGCTCAAAAAGCCTGAAACATAGAGCGTGCGACCCTGAAGATCACTTGGAAAATGACAACGCATTCCATGGCCTGCCAAGCGTGCAGGCCTCCACTCAAACACGTCACCCTATTCACGGACATCCCATCACTGACATTCAACTCACCGTTCCTGCAACCTCAATGATTCTCTTGCATTAAAAATCGCGCAGACGTGACTAAAAAGCTGCACCACAGAAACATGGCACACTAGCACTTCATGGCGCAACAGTTGTGTAGGCATCCAGTCAAAGACATAACCTCAACCGCTGCAAGTAAACAAACACAAGGTACCTGCAGTTCTTGGCCTGCCATGCGTGCAGACATCCACTCAGGTTTGGTGCCATTTGAAGAGGCGACAGACACATCTTTGAGGAGCTCGTCAGCATCTTTCACAATGCACCTGCCCACGTGGTGAGTCATTGCAGAGATCATGTACAAGGAAAGCAGCGGTGTAAATTTCAGGAGGCCGTGACCAAATGAAAGCAGTATAAGAGGCAAGAGGCGCAACAGTGTTAGTTTTACTGTTGCCTCAAATGCTGCCTTGCCTGTTGCCTTAACTGTTGCTTTGCCTGATGCCTTAAATGCCTGGCGTGTTTCCTCTGAAAACGTGTAGGTTACACGCCAACGACAACATTAATCCGAGATGACACAGAAAATACACAGCCAGGATACATTGACCCCCCTTGTTAATATAAAGTGTGTCGTGCGATCTCTGACTACATCTTTAGATAGTCAGAGCACAGAGACAAACACTCATTCTGTACTGTACACCATCACACCCAGTGCTGCCAATGCAATCATTTGACCCCCCCTTTACTCAGGTACAAGAAGCTGCCATACAAATGATGGCATCTGTAAATCACATACCATCGAAGACCATCCATGGATTGGCATGCAATTTATGACTTCTTCAAAGCAAATGCCATGCATTGAAGGCCATCCATGGACAGGCCACAGTTATGTACATCATACAGGGCATTTGTTTGGTAGAACAAATATACAGCTTACATATAGGGTACACATACACAACACTGGCCTGAACAAGTGAATTAAGTCCCTCTTATGCACCGTTTCTAAACCCTAAAAATATTCTGAGTGTCCCCCACACGCGCAAATGATCACCAACGTTCATCAAAAGATGTACACTGACATTAACGTGATCGCTACAACCATTGCTACATTCACCACTTACCCAAAGTAGGCTGAGCCAAGAGCATCCACACCCTGCGCATGCGAGGAAAGTCAGAAAACAACAGGCAAATTTTGTTATGGTGAGAACCGCAAAAACATGGGCAAACACAACTAAAGCACATGCCTGTGTTAAAACAGCTGACGGGGTACTAGAGGCGCGAGGGCATAAATGCACAAACATTGGCAAGCATTACATGTTATAGCGTGCTTTTTATGCACAGCGTGCAGTGGACGTGAGCAGGACAAAAGTTATACAATCATAACTCGTGATAATATGATGTTCAGTGTAGATGTGGAGCAGCAGGCCCGTCAAGCATGAGACTGCACAAGTTGCTTGCGCTATCGAGACGAGATCAAGACAAGATAAAATGTGTGATTGGAATGAGTGACATACGTGAGATCGTAGAGACAGCACCACTCAACACCCTCAAGGCACAGGGTTACCAACGTATGGAAGCAAAGAAAGCGCGCACCATGAAAATATAGGCATCAGGACCTGCCGCGTGCTTTCCTGCGACGTCTTTGGCTCCAGGCTGTTTATGCACGTGTTGTGTGTGTGTGTGTGTGTGTGTGTGTTCATGCATGTGTTTGTGTATAGAGGTGTGCATGGATGTCTGTGAGTGAGTAGAAAGAGAGAGAGAGATAGAGAGAGAGAGAGTGTGTGCGTGTGTGTGTGTGTGTGTGTGAGAGAGAGAGAGAGAGAGAGAGAGAGAGAGAGAGAGAGAGAGAGAGAGAGAGAGAGAGAGAGACGGTACCAACAGATCATGAAAGGGGACAACAGAGACTCCTGTATTCCCTTTTATATCATACAGGGCTGAACAGATCTAGCTTTGTGCCTAGGGCTGCCTTTGCCTGTGATTCTATAACTACCAAGCCCTAAACCGTGTTTCACCGTAAAGTTTCCTGTTGCCAATTAGCTCTGTGCACGCATCCTGCACAGCTTTGGCAAACTTGTTTGTCCCCGTTTTAGAAGAAGAAACTGCTTGTTTATGCTCCTCCTTTTTTTTGTAGCAGAGCAATAGAGAGAAAATGACAAAAACTGCCTTCTTGGGTAAGTAACACAGCCATGCGCTCCGTACCTGAATTACGTAAGGCAGCAGCTGCTGGTCGCCCGGTCGCCTGAGCGTTTGAAACAAAGGGATAACGACTAGTATGTTATTACAGGTTTATGCAGCAGAAACAACAACAGGCGTTTGCTGGCAGCATGCTGACTGATGGCTTGGGCTGGCCTTGGAATGAGCTCCTTTTGCTTGGCGTGCTTGTTGCACGGATAGCTTTCATCGCAGTAACAGCAAGCAGCTTGTTTGTGTGTGTGTGCATGTGTGTTTGTGTATGCGTGTGTATGCGTATGTGTTTGCGGGTTTATGCGTATGCATGAACGTGTTGAAAGTGCGCTTGCGCTCCCTTTGTAACCCTTAGTGAACCCTCTGGAAGAGGTGCTTTGCTCTTATCAGTTGACGCATAGTCTCCCCTTCCTCTTTCCAGCTGACCTTCTTAGGTAATTCTTGCAAGTGAACAAAGAGCAACACGTGGACCCTGGAGCACAAATTCACCCAGGCTAATTCCACTTTACAGTAATGGCCTCCATATCCGTGTTGTCAGTGCGAGGCATTTCATACATACATATACCGTGCAAGGTGCGTGCAAGGTGTGGGATACAAAACTGTACCTGTGCACGAGCACTTGGTCCCCAAACAGCGGGAGTAGGCATGAGGTGTCCTCGGACATGAGCTGCGTGCAAACGTGTGAGAGTTTGTGCTGCTCGCGTTCATGGAATACCCTCATAGCCCTGTGGCTTCAAGTAACGTTTCCACCATTCTCTAGCTCCTGACATGACTGCTATTAGCACACAAAGAAAGCAGCAAGGACACGCATCCTTCATTATCAAGGAAGCTTAGAGGGTTGTGCTGCTACTTGGTCTATCAGGAATATATATTTGCTAACATTACTTGTCACGGGCCAGGCGAACAAAAGGATGGTGTCAGTGTACTGCATCATGATTGTTAAGACAGTCCTATTCTTACTTCTCCCAGAACCTGTTCTTTGAGTAAGTCGAGGTTCACACCTGAGACAATTTGTCTCTGTCCCTCCGCCATTCAGCTTTCCGATCAAGAGGGAAGTGGCAGAAAAAGGGTAATTCTGCGGCACCCTGCACTTGCTGTACTGCCGCAATGTGGTTGCCTACACAAACAAAACACGCCATGTCAGACTTTTTGTTCTGTCGAGTGTGTGTGTGTGTGTGTTTTGTGTGTGTGTGTGTGTAATTTGTGTGTGTTTGTGTAGTGTGTGTGTGCGTGTGTGTGTGTGTGCGTGTGTTGTGTGTGTGTATGTGTGTGAATGCTTGCATGTAATCAACTTTTTGAAATTGAGCATACCTGCATGAATCAAACTCCTTTTTCTCGCGAACTGGGCAATGGTGGTTCGCCGAGGGAAGACTAGCCTGTGATTAATCCCGTGATTTAATCTTCCTAAAATCATGATTGTTAAGCCTTATTTTCTTAGGATATAGCTGTGTAACCCTTACCCCTTACCCCCTTATTTTCTTATTTTTTAGTTGACTAGCCTTTTTGTTTGTCGAGCTGTCGACTTGCTGGTTCTTTTTGTTGAGCAGCCATGACATTTAAAATCCCAATGACAAAATTTGCCCTACGAGATCACGAAAAATACTGTCCTTACAGTAACAGGTCCGGGGAAAACTCAGTCAAGGCTGCTTGTTGCAGCAGCGCGCGAATAAGAAAATAGCTTAAATCAGAGAAAGGTCCTCGCTGTTTGCACGTGAGCCGGACTTGAGCTTGATGTAGGCGTCGTGTGTTTCCTGGATCACCTGTCAGAGAGAAAGACAGAAAGCCAGGTGCACAAGATGAAAACGTGTACGTCAGGATACGCCTCAAGAAAAACTTGAACCAAAGCATAGAAACCTTCCTGGGCTGGTGCCTTTTCGGTGTGCTTCATTATTATTGGTACAAATAAAGCAGCCCTTTGTTTGGTAGTAGTAAGAATATTGACCTGTGTCTCTCTCTTTTTATACACAGCTGGGGACAATGACAGACAGACAGACAGACAGACAGACAGACAGACAGACAGTCAGTCAGTCAGTCAGTCAGTCAGTCGGACGGACGGACGGACGGACGGACGGACGGACGAACGGACGAACGGACAGATGGACACAGACGGACAGATGGACAAACAAAACCACGCTACTTGTGTTTGTCTGGATTGTTTGCAACCAGCTGCACACCTTGTCTGTAAAGGCACGGTCCATGCACTTGTTTTCGTAGCCGAACTTGTTGGCGGGCTTGCCGTCAGGGATCTTGTAGTCGCGGAACCAGGTCAGCACTTTCTCGAGCTCACCAGGGAAGTGCCTGTTTACATGAGTACACAAATTGTTGAATCACTTAATAAAAACCATGCTTCTTGCTTACAAGAACAGCTTGTGCATAGTGCATTGGCAGATTTTAGCAGTCCAGACAGGATGGGTTCATTATGACGTGGGGAGATATGCTGGACACTCCGCTCAAGGTAAATGCATAATGGAATGGGCATAGTGGTGTGTCATATCAGCTCATTCCTTTGTGGCAGTTTTTCACAACATGACCATTAGTATCCTTTTCATACGAGCAGATGGTTTGTAGAGGACATATCATCCAGTGCACGGCTTGCAAGACCTTGCGGAGACCCTTCACTTGAACATGGCAGGTCTGGAAATTCAGGAGGACACGCGATGCAACATTTGGAGACCAGCAATAAAATTTTATCGCTCACTTCTCCACGTCTGCTACGTCGTTGACCATGGAGGCTTTGGGGTCGTCCAAGGAGATGGCAATGACCTTCCAGTCCAGCTCGCCATCGTCAATCATAGCGTACACGCCCAAGGGTTTGACCTGTAATTGGTGTAAATTTTAAAAGTTTTCTGTTCCTGAGAGTACACACAAACACCCCTGGACACCTAGATCAAGATTACAAGGAAAGGGCGTCGACACCAGGCACCCACCCACCAATACATCACCGCAATATTTAACCACTCCCGTCGTTCACCTTGTAGACACCTCCTTGTCGGTGTGCGCTGCTGCCGATCTCCACAACATCCACGGGGTCATTGTCACCCTGTTCATGCGCGATGGTGATAAAATGTTGAATTGCAGGAATGGTTGCAACTTTTTGCTGCTGTCATTCTTAGCTATTGTCCTTGCCGTACACAGGTCCGTGCTGCATACGTGTCTGTGCTGCACAGCATGCCCGCTGTTGTTGTCTCAAAGCAAACGAGTCAGGAAGTGCAGAACCTAGGTAACCGCTTAAAATAACAAGCTGATCAATGATGCAGCAAGCTTATCAATCAACTCACAGCTGCGTCCAGTGCAGAGTCCTTGTGGCCTGGATCCTCCCATGTCTGCATTGGCAGCAAAGGTATTGTACATGTGGTCATGAGCACGACGAGCCGCTCAACTCAATCAGTCAATTGTTTGTTGCTGCTGCAGCTGCTGCCGGCTTGCCTACCTGGGGCAGCAGACCATAGTTCCAGTTTATGTTGTAAGGGTAGAAGCGGAGGTTGCCCTTCTTCACATCCTGCTTGATGGGCGTGCACTCCTCACCCTGCGTGTGTGGCAGGCGCCGAGCAAAAGCAATGCAAATTAGATGCACATAATAATAGTGCAGATACATGTAAAAGTCACATTGAATTTAGGACCAATGTTTATACTTGAGGCTGCTGAGCAAGGCAGAGGTAGAACAGCAGGGCACTCGCTACATTTTTCATACTGCAACTAGGTCTCGTTAGGTGATGACGGATGTTCCAGCTGTAGGTAGGTTAACCCTTCATTCCCTGTCGTTACCGCTTTTTTGCTCTAGCTTCACCCCCTCCACCTACGCACCGTGGCCACCTCCATCTTGGCGGAGGTCTCCTTGGGGATCTCGCAGATGTAGTGCAGGTTTCCGTCTCCGGTATGCAGAGGGATCTCGTGCCAAGGGGAGATGGTCTTGGCTGTGTGTGTGTGTGTGCGCATGTGTGTGTGTGCGTGTGTGTGTGTATGTATGTAAAGAGAGGGGTTCAGTGAATGCCGAGGGCATGCATAGAGTGTGTCTTGAAAAAAGCAAGCATCAGCAACGCACGCACCTCCCTGCTTGAAGAATACACGGAAGTCCAGGGAGTCTTTGGGGCCCTGAGAATATGGTCACCACAATGGGGGAGAAGAGTTCAGTAAGTTGGCAAAAGACAAGGATAAGAAAGAGTGTGGGGAACACGCAGTTGCATCGTGCTTGCACAGAAAACTGCACCTACAAAAGCTCCCTCTTCCTCTCACCTTCTGCTCGTTGGTGTACGCGGCCACCTCGGCGGCCTGTGCCTTCACGGACAGGTGCTGGACGGAGTGCCTGTGGAAAGGCTGGACCCTGGGGACGCATCCAGCCTTCGCCAGACTGGGACGGATGGCCTGTATGTATTTGCGAGTTCGATGCACGATAAGGAGCGATGTATAATGCATGTACGACGAGGTGCAAGCATCGGCCTCCTGATTATCGAGCCACCCTCGCAGAACGCACCGCCTTGCTGGACAGAGCTCGGAGAGAAGCCATCGTAGCAGCCATTTTGTATCAAATTTTAAAGTGGATTTTCGCGAACACTGATCAGAGTTTTTAAAGGCCTTCCTTCCTTTTTATATTACTGACACCAGAGCAGAAAGCTGGTGCATGGGTGCCTAGCCATTGAATAGCCCCACTGGGCATCTGCTACCAGTCTGCCCAAGTTACCGGTGTGCCCTTGTTGCAAAAGAATGTGTTAGCTTGAACTATGCCGCTCATACGCGCTTATTTCCACTAGATACAACAGATGCATGCACGCACGCGTGCACACACACACACACACGCACACACACACACACACACACACACACACACACACACACACACACACACACACACGCACGCACACACACACACACACGCACAAACATACACACACACTCACAGACACATACACACACATACGCACTCACTCTCTCACACACACACACACACACACTCACACACACACACACACGCACACACGTACACACACGTTCACGCACACACAAATTGCTGCGCAGACACAGGAAGAGGGGCTGCGCAGGGCGAACTCAGGATGAGCTTCCAGCTCTACAGGCAAACGATGATGGGAGGTAAGAGGCTGTGGGAGAGCTTGTGAAAACGTGAGCACGTGCATGCTATTAATGACCACGCATACTGACAAATCTTTCCTCCTCATGCTGCTTGTTTGCAGACTGCCTCGTGGAGGGTGAGTAGGCTTCTATGGGTAATGCGCTAGTTTCACAATCAGCAAGCCCTTAAGACAGCATGCATGCAATCTACCTTCATTTAAACCCCCCTCCATTTAATCATCCATACTAATCAACATGTCTCACCCTGTACACTCTTCTCCCTCTGGTCCTTCAGCGCTGGAGGAGTTGATCGAGCAGGAGAAGATGCCTGCTGATCTGGCACAATCCATCGTCACCCAATTCGACAATGTAAGTGAACCTGCAGACCCTTTCTTAGGCATCCCCACGCAGCTTCCCGACAACCCTCTCCTCTCGACACATCTCAACATGTCCCTCTTCATGCTCTGCTCACGGACGCATGAGTGCCACACCTGTCCTCTTATTTGCATGCTTGCAGTCCATGCTGGACGCCTTGCGCAACCACGTGACAGGGAGGGCCCACATCAAAGCCAACCTCAAGCACTATCGCTACTTCGACAACGTGAGATCATCAAAATGGCGCTTGGTCTTCTCAGATACTTGGATTTCAAACTGTTTGTGTGTGCAATGTGTTTGGACAAAAAAATGGTGGTTTCCCTGCTGAACAGTCTGTATATGCATCGCATCATGCATGGCAGTGGCCGTCCCTGCCAATGATATGTGCTTGTACGCGTGAGAAGAGAAGGCGGTGGAAGCTTTGTGTCAAGCCAGGATCTGCCAATAGGATTTTCCACAACCCATAAGTTCTAGACATGCTTTGATTGACCCGTCCTCCTGGCCACGAATGCTGAACAACACTGGTAATGCTAATTTTTTGCAGCAAAGTATGGCACTATCGTAAGGCATGGTGCGCTGCTGAGAGGTTACTGCACACGGCAAGAGACTGCGCACTCCAAAATTGTTTGTTGATATCCTGCATGGAGTAAAAAGGGCAAGCCTTGAGCCACATTTTCAAGGGTGGCAGCATGTTGTACATCCAACATCCCTGAGATGCTGCTGCATACCACAATCTCTTTTGATGTCACGCTGCAGGTATGGCAATTTACCTTAGAGAATGTGGTCTTCAGGCTGACCCCTACAGGCGGGGGTGCTGGGAACGCAGGCCACGAGGTGAGCTTTGCATTCACCTTTTTTGTGTTAAGTAGAAGGACAGAGTTAATTATGGGGCATGAGCCATGAGGCATCTGGTTGTTCTTGAGGGATGTATGGACTGGCCGTGGTTGATTTGTGACGACCACAGCTACTAGTAAATAAAAAAAAAGTTGGTGACCTACAGCCTTGTTGTAGTCCTTACTAGTTAGATATTTGGGATTTTTTGAAAGAGGGGCCAGTATCAAGTTGCCGTCGCTTTCTAAAGTTGGCGTGTTAAGCTTGGTTGCAAAAGTGGAGTGAACGTATGTTCCTGTCCATAACAAAATGTAATAAGCGGCAGCCTTGCCATGCACTCTTAGTACAAGATGAAATCCGTACCGGTTTGATTTCAAAGCTTTTATAAAGTCAGGGCATCTGTAAAGCAAGAGGATAGAGGGATCTGCCCCAGGTATCATACACTTTCAATCACTTTGTCAGAACCTGAAAAAGATCAGTGAGATATTATGATTTCTGCAGTACCTTTTCAGAGGGGGTTATCTAGGCAAAAGTCCAACCATGCTCCTTTTTGCATTAAAGGGGCAACTATTCACACGTCACTTCTTCAAATTGGACCCAATCCAGCTTCAAACTGATGTTGACTTTATGAGCTACCAGAGCATGTGCTCAGATGTAGACAAGTCGCCCTGTGTATGGAATAAACGGCCAAATATAATCGCTGTGCTCCTGAGTACCCTAGATGGGTGCTTTCCAGGGGGAACGACACATTGATTAGCACATCTCGCCAAAAACTTGGGTTTTTTACTCCACTTCTGTTGCAATGATCTCTGTTTATTATAAGAACTCCAAAAAATAAAAAATCTCAGTTTGGTGCTCTGGCTGATCAGATACAGCACATGGCTGCTCAAAAAGTAGGTTCACGCTGCGGCCGATTAGCTATGGCACCCCTAACTTGCTAGTTTCAAGCTCAGACCTGATATGCAGAGCTAATTGTAAGGAGTTTAATGCAGCTGAGTTTGCAAAAACCATACCTATGTTGGGCCTCAGATAGCCCCTCTGGTACCTTACTTTTGCAAGCTTGTATTTGGCCTTATCATAATGCTCTGCCTTCTTATTTCATGTCCCAAGTGCACCAACCATCATCTGATTGCAATAACATGCACTTCATAATTTGATAAACATGAAAGCATAGACGTGCAATCTAAACGTGATGTGCTTGAGGTTAAAGGGCATGTACCTCACCATGCACATGAAACAATGAGCCAGGCAGACTAGGCTTTTATCCTGAATAGGAACAACCAAAAAAGGCCCCTCTTGCCTTAGTTACAACACAATCAGAAGGCTGGCCCTCCTGCTATTGCTGACGGCTAGTACCAGCAAAACAGGTCGGTCATCCTTCCAAATCACAGGGCAGGTGGCGCTGAAACTAGGTTTGTTCAAGAGGTAGCTGCAGTAGTGTGTGCCTGATTTAAGGGTCTATAAGGGAAACACACACATGGATTGAAATCATTCTTGACAGCAAAATAACGTACCATGGCCTGACCTGACAGACCTGACAGGTCAGGCCTGGATCCGTGTGCTGATGAGGGTCATTTGAATCACTATGGGCGCGTCTAGTGCATACTTACCAGCGCATATTTCAAAGCCTGTGTCTGTCCAAAGGAGGAGAGCAACATCTTGATCTGCTAGGTTCAAAACGAGAAGCTACTTATCTTGACCCAAAACACCGTACTTGTGCATTCTTATCCATCCTTGATACTTGTGGCAATGCATCATGTGCGGTGCTCCTTTTCCTTGCAGATCAGCTGTGACAAGGCAAAGGTCGTGTGCGTGGACTCCAAGCTCATCGACGAGGCAATAGAGTCCATCGTAGGGCATCCTGCTCAGGATGAGGGAGCAAAGCAACAAAAGCAATGATGCACCTCTTCCCATTTTGTATTTGACCTGCACTCTGGCCTGCTTTCCTATTACCTGGCTTCACCTGTGCTTGTACATTGTGCCAAATTTTTTGTCTTAGTTAGAAATGCGTTATAGCAATCTCCACATTTTGTGTAGTAATTACTGTGTGTTGCAAAGGTTAGATTCTTTTTGCTTATCATTTATCGAAAACACCATGCTCTTAGCAACAAGACACGCCATCTACTCTGCTGCTGCCAGCACAGAGGAAACAGCCACATTCATGCTCCTCCATTCCTGGAATAAAAATATGAACACAAATTCCCCCTATGCATCACTCAGCCGCAAATACCCACTACATATGTAAATTCCTGGGCACCATCCCATCAGACCAACTCCAATATGCGAAAGTGCCCTTCTGGAACAACATACAAATACCACTTTCCAAACACTCCTGGGAATTGCAGATCATTGCCATATGGAACACCAAGGGCAGGGTCTGCCTCAATGCTCACAACAAAGACTGGCTAAAAGAACTTGCCAAAAAAATCCTTGAGGCAAAGTGGGAAATTCCAAACATACATGACCATCCCTACTAAACAGCCTTAGGTTGTGGACACACTCAGGACTCAACAAATTTAATAAGCTGCCCAATGACCACCCTCAAGCCTCAGAAGGCCCGGATAAAACAAGTGCCCTGATTAGCACTGACCAAGCTCATCATTGTAATATCGACGAAGCACCCCAAAACAGCTCCAGCCAAAACCTAACCCGTAAAGTAATAGATTGACGGGATTGGACCTACACTGATAGCAGCCTCCAAAAGAATGAAGTTGGGCAAGACACCGGATCAGGTGTATACCACCCTCACTTAAACGTTTCCCACTATGTAAACTTAAAAGGCATGGGTATAACCAACACCATCTCACGTGCAGAGCTAGCAGTTATAGCAGCTGCAGTCGTACACGGCTACTCACATATAGCCACTGACAGCCTTACATCACTGCATCAAATCAAAAAGAGCTCTCACACCCGAATCTCCATCGCCTTCACATCCAAGGAGATGTCCTTCAATCTATTGCTAAAGCAATCCGCCAATCACCATCGCCCATCCACTTCTTCAAAGTAAAGTCCCATGCCGGTATTA
>Ga0307960_1001764_pt1 | contig 12647 bp, 9 predicted proteins | sample OrgLakmetagen542_FD_201832 | JGI IMG/M metagenome (GOLD analysis project Ga0307960, IMG submission 201832) | Saline water microbial communities from Organic Lake, Antarctica - #542 | ecosystem: Environmental > Aquatic > Non-marine Saline and Alkaline > Saline | place: Antarctica: Organic Lake... | reverse complement strand
GTCTGCCTATGTGTGTGTCTGCCTACGTGTGTGTCTGCCTACGTGTGTGTCTGCCTACGTGTGTGTCTGCCTACATGTGTCTGCCTACGTGTATGTGTCTGCCTACGTGTGCGTCTGCCTATGTGTGTGTCTGCCTACGTGTGTGTCTGCCTACGTGTGTGTGTCTGCCTACTTGTGTGTCTGCCTATGTGTGTGTCTGCCTATGTGTGTGTCTACCTGCGTGTGTGTCTACCTACGTGTGTGTCTACCTACGTGTGTCTGCCTATGTGTGTGTCTGCCTACGTGTGTGTCTGCCTGCGTGTGTGTCTGCCTGCGTGTGTGTCTGCCTGCGTGTGTTTTTACTTGCGTGTATTTTTGCCTGCGTGTGTGTCTACCTACGTGTGTCTGCCTATGTGTGTGTCTGCCTACGTGTGTCTGCCTATGTGTGTGTCTGCCTATGTGTGTGTCTGCCTATGTGTGTGTCTGCCTATGTGTGTGTCTGCCTACGTGTGTGCCTGCCTATGTGTGTGTCTGCCTATGTGTATGTCTCTATGCCGTAGTTGAAACAAACCTTGATGTGTCTACAAGCGTGCATGTTTTTAACGCCTAAGGCAGTGTGGGGGGCAGTGTGGGGCTGTCTCCAGAACTGCGTGGAATATTATAGAAGTTAAATCCTGTCATTGGTGCATGTAAGGTCATGTGTGTGGGTGTGGATGTGTGTGTGCGCGTGTGTGTGCCTTTCACGCATGGTGGGGTCATGTCTGCTCAAAAGCGACCTGAGGAGTGTGAACCTCAAATGAGTTAGAGGCTGTCCTGTTGTACCTTGCAACAAAACCCAAATAACTTCAACATTTCAGCTTCCTCACTTGATCTCTTTTCCCTGCCTGTCTGGCTTCTGACTAGGTTTTTTATCTATGCTTCAGCCTAGCTGTCACGACATCTGCCTTCTTGCTCTTCCTAAGCTCCCTTAGTTCCTATTTGCCCTAACCAGACTCGTGGTAATGTTACTAGTGCTTTCAGGTGCACTTACAGCTACAACCAGGCTCGTGAAAATGTTGCCAGTGTGTTTCTGCTGCACCCTCTCTCCATTCATTCAGGTGCACTGTACAGCTCCATTTAGGCTCATACAAGCAGCAGCCCCCCACTTGCGAGATGCCGCCAAGGTAATGCTAAATGCCAATCCCCATGTCTGCACATGAGCTCAGGTCAAGTGCAGCTGTGACGTAGTTGTGCGGTTCTACCTCTGCTTGTAAACCATGTGGAACTCAACGTAAAATGTGTTTGTCCATTCGTGTGTGGTGTCTCAAGATTGCGCTCTTTACGAAGACCTGGGCCTCAATTTATCTAATTGAGTGTTGTGCGGGAAGCACAAAAGGGTGTTCGAATTTACCTCTTCACCTGCTGATTTTATACCAAGTGTGCACCAGTAGTGCAGCCATCATGATGCAAGTGTAAAATGATCATTTATGGGCAATCTGTGAGCTTAAACACATGCCTCCAAATGCCATCAGTAGTGCCAGCCACAAATGATTGTCAATGAAGTTAACCCCTTTACACATCATGAAGGAGTATGATACGCAGAGCCACGTGTTATGAATTATACGCAGAGCCACGTGTTGTGAATGATACGCAGAGCCATGTGCTTTGAATGATACGCAGAGCCACGTGTTATGAATTATACGCAGAGCCACGTGTTTTGAATACTACGCAGAGCCACGTGTTTTAAATGATACGCAGAGCCACGTGTTATGAATGATACGCAGAGCCACGCGTTTTGAATGATACGCAGATCCACATCCATGCAGCAATACATAAATATATACACATTACAATTGGCAGGGTGTTTTCTGAACATGCGGCTGTATACAAAGTAGAGTAACGTACTCACCATTTCAAAAATGTGTTTTGTGGTGAATATGAAGCACGCTACCCTTTACACTTCAAAACGCAGCAAGAGATGCTGGCAGGAGGGGAGCCAAGCCCAAGGTGTATAATCAACATCTCATCTACGACAGGTAATTGTTTTGGGGAGTGCCACGTATCGGCATGAGCTAGTTAGAAAAAGCTGAAAAGTTTGTGGGGATATAAGTGTGACTTAATCACTGTACAAGGTTGTTTACGGTCAACACAGTAGGGCTTTGCCCTTCATTCTATTTTCTGGGTTCTGGGTAAGGACTTTGGGTTGGTTTGTGTGTTCAAACTGCATATCACAAAAGGACGGTCACGCAAATTCCGCCAACTGCCTGGGAAAAGGACAGATACAAGAAGACTAAGCAGACAGTAAAAAATACTCCCCGCATTAATTTAAAAATTGGAGCCACTTTGGTACCGGGTACCGTATAAGTCCTCCACCATAAACGCAGGAAGTGAAGAACAATGAGGATCCGGAGGGGAAACAGGCAGGTGTGCAGAAAGACGCAATTGATCAGTCAGGCTTCATCTCCCCTGTGCATGAACACATCACACATCGCACCACACAGCACACAGCACTGCCCATGGTGCGCTGATATACTAGGGAACCGCTGCACAGGCATAACACCTGGGAGGTTTACTGAGCGACTTCCTTAGCATGCTGCTCCTATGCACACATAATTTATCTGACGTATTGATGTGTTGTGAAGTTTGGAGATATTTGATATCTGGCCCCAGGAAGCCAAACTCAGAGTTAATTTCTTGTTTACAACACATTTGGGTGCAACACCATTATCATGTTGAGCCTGTGTGGATTCTATCCTTTTTTTTGCAGTGGTCTAGTTTAGGTTTGTTCACTCCACAGCAACTTCCAGAAGCGGGTACAGGGGAGTGAGTGGCGAGATTGGACCATGACCAGTCTAAACATTGGCCTGCACGCCACGCCAAGTTGGATCTGTGTTCCCCATTTGCGGAGCTACAGACCTTGCACCCACAGCCAGCATTTGTAGCACTGCAACTTTGGATCCCAAACGCATGGGCAACAAAAACACTTGTTTAGGACTGGCCAGCATCGTAAATATACACCAAATGACAGTATACTTGATAATTTCCCTGCCAATATTACCGTACATCCACCACATATATATGGTTCTGGCTAACTTCACACTTAATTTATGTGCTCGCCCAGGGTCTCAGTTACTCCCCTGACATAGATCCAGCTCATCAGATCACGCACTCTGCTGCACACAAACATGGTACACTGTGCTGCACACAGATATGGTAAAAGTGTGCTACACACAACATGATATAACTGTGCGGTACCCAACATGATAAAACTGTGCTGCACACAGACATGGTACACTGTGCTGCGCACAACATGGTACACGTAGGCACCCACGGGAATGCTGGCCAAGCCAACTACGCAACCGCAAAGGCTGGAGTCATTGGTTTGACGAAGACAGTGGCCAAGGTGCTGGTCCCTCACATTGTTCCAGCAGATTAGGAACGCCTGCCTTGATGTTTGCAACGCTACCGCCTCAGCTAATGGGGGTGTCGTGTTGCTATACGGTGTCTGGCTCATTCACGTCCTCCTACATCCAAGCTTGTGTGTGAAGCTCAAGCTTTGTTGTGGGCCTCGCTGCTACAACCAACAAAGGGCACGACGATAGAAAGAATAGGGACTTGTGTCTTCAAGCTTACTCCCTTTATTTGATTAAGACAATGCTGATATTAGTGCACTCATCAGGTACATGGAAAGAATTGGTGGGAGATGGAAAGAATTAGTGGTATGGTACTGGTACATGGAAATAATTAGTGGTAGCCAGAAAGGTCTCTCTTAAATGCAAACCAAACTCATGTAAACCAACTCCAAGGTCCTAATCCAGTGTAATATCCTGGTCATTATTGTGCAGGAATGGGGACCTTTTGGCATCCGTTGTAATGCCCTAGCATTTGGACTGATCGACACAAGGTGAGCCAGCAAGAGAGAGTACAGCTAAATCTGACGGCAATAGAGATAACAGAGGTTACAGATTAAGCCATCAGTCAAAAAGTGCAACTGCTAGGCTGCGTATGTAAGCACTGGCGACAACAGGCTGAGACTGCTGATGGGAGGGGTTTACGCACGACGTGCAATTAAGTAGAAGCTAAATAGATAGTAGCCGTTCCTGCTATATAATTTCACATAGATCTGGCTGACAATACTGGCCAGCCTTGCCAACACTGTAATATAACGCCACATACGACCATACAACAATCAGAGGCTTCTGCTCCATACGCCTTGTATGCTGCTGGCCGTCCCTCTGTGTCTCTATTACGGCACGACAAACTCGGCCAGTATTGAGGAAAGGCAAAGCACCAAGCACCAAGCAGTATGAAGCACAGTCTGGATGCAACCAAATTCCCCTCATGTCCCTTTCCGCTTCTTTTACCCGGTTGGAAATAAAGATTTCACACCACTTTCCCCTAGACAAAAATCCTCGGCCTCATCCACCTGCTAGATGCGGCATTTTTTCGCCATTCTTACCCAGGCCTGCAAGGCAGGGAAAGATGCGACAAACGTCACACAAGGCAGGGAAAGATGCGACAAACGTCACACATGGCGAGGCATAGGTGCAGGTTTGGATAGGAACCAGATCGCTTACATGACTTGTTTGACGCAGGCTGACAAGGCCAAAGGAGGGAGGGGAGACAGTGTCCGTGGGGGGAAGACAAGTTCCTTTGGGGATCCCAAAGGCCAGCAGCTATTGGGCTCAGGTGTGCTTTTTATGTGAAATGAAGCAGCGTCTATAAATCAGCGAGTACACTTTCTCTAGGCATCTCAAAGACTTGTAGCAGCTGAGAGATATGCACACTGTTCTTTCATTGTCAACTTGAGTGTTCTTCCTATTCTGTGCTGTATGCGCGCAATGTAAATCAGCATTGATGTATACAGCAAACACATTTCCTCTGTAGATCCAAAGGGTTGCAGCTGTATCTATTTTTTAGTCCATGCCGTTAATTAATTGCACTATCTGCATTGCACTAAGGTAAGATCCTCTGTTTTGTCTGGATCGCTCAAAACCTTGCAACTTGTCCCAGATTTTTCGCTGCTGAATTTTGCGAATGCAGTTCAGAATTAAGCTGCATTGTCGTTCCTGTGCTCGTGCAAAATCGAGGATCGCCCTACGTTGTTTTGTGTTGTGCTGTTCCTGCTCCTATTCCTGCTCCTATTCCTATTCCTATTCCTGCTTTGTGTTGTGCTCTTCCTGCTCTGCGCGCAGGTGAAACAGGCAATTCCCCTCAAGCGTGGAGGCACAGCAGAAGAAGGCGCAGGTGCGTTTTCTCTTCATAGTTCCAGTGTGTTACCTTGATGTCATTGCCAGTGCAATCAAGACCGTCTCAATACCACTTAATGGCGTATTTGAACCCGAATCTTTCCAGCTACTACATCTGGACCTGGACACACATAAGCATAACATGTCAGGACGCTTATGGTCTGAGCATCAGCTAGAGGTTTTGTAAATCGCTTGCAATGACCCCCTGCCGACCTCTTCTGAGCATAGCTCTCTGCCCTGGTGCCTAAACTTTTCCCTCGTACGCTTTTCTTTGTCCGTGCATCCATGCTTCTTTAGTATAGGCTTTGCATTCACACTCACACTTGCACAGGTGCCATAGTGATGATGTGTTCCCCCTGGGCTGCATATGTAACTGGGCAAGTGCTTGAAGTGAATGGGGGGGCCTTCATGTAGGGAACATTTCTTTGATATAGGTACGGGGAGTGGGAAATACTGCCTGCCTGCATATTCACTCTATCCTAAATAAAAGGCAATGTGAAATTCCTGAGCGTAGGTGAACACAGGTTCATTGTTGCTTGCTCTCTCCTGTGTGTTAAAAGTTCAATTGCACTGGTAAGAATGACGGTCACTAGCTTGGTAGGAAAAGACTAGATGTTTTGCACGCTTAGCATGTACACTATATACTGTGTACAGACAACATGCTTGAGGAGCCAGAATGTCCTCATGTACATAATTTGCCAAACTTGTACGATGGTATTTTAACTCTCCCTAATAGACACTTCCTGGCTCTGGATTTCATTTTACCGTCTTATTTGTTTTTTTGGAAGGTTGACATCATGATCATGCCAAATTAGGGCACTTGAGCGGCATATGGAAAGTGGAACTATCACCCTGCTGCCCCTGGATAAGAGGTTACCGTGCGAGTGGTTATATTTAGCATGACTGAGACAAAGAGCGCTTAAATGCCTGCAGTGACATTTAGATCAAGGGGAGCTAGCTTCCTACTGTTGGCAGATGGTATGATTGCAAGAGCAAGGTTTACAAGGTTTACAAGAAAAAAGGCCTTCAGTCAAGAAGTATGACTGCTCGCCTGTTCATAAAAGGAAAATAAGTTAATGAAGTAAAAGATGGAGTTTGTTACTTTCCTGGTGTAAATAAGCAGACATGTCCTGAGATCCTGTCTGTGAAGTTTAAAACGCGTACTTCCTGCGGAGAGGGAACCATCTGAGGGTGTGTGCAGCAGAAGAGAAGCAACATGTTTTCATCCTGGACATCATCAGCCTCACACAGTCACAAGTAGGGGAAGATGTGGAATTCTAAGTTGCTGTTTCAAAGTGAAGGATGAGAACACGAGGTCTGAAACGAGCCACACTGCGAACGACGTATCGACGTATAATGAGGAAGGTCAAGGAGCATGTATTGCTCTGGTAGCCTGTAAGGAGAATGGGTAACGAGAGGGCTATCAGAGAAAGGTGTCCAAAACTCTAGATGTCTGTCCCTGAGGTCGACGACAAACCGACTGAGATCAATAGGCTCACAGTTCAACAACTTTTGTTTAAACATGTAGGACTGTGTCAAGCCTTCCATGGCTGAAAGATTGTGGGAGGACCAGCGGTCAGGATGCTTGTCAGCTTGTAACACGCTGTCAGCTTGCTAGAAGATGTCGACTTGCAAAACCTTTCTCATCGTGGAGCTGTTGCATTGGGTAAGGAAATGGTACAGACGCCTTGCAGCATGAAACCAATTGAAGTGCAGGGGCCCCAGGCCACACGCATAAAGCACCATGAAGGAGTGTGTATAATGTGTGTGTGTGTGTGTGTGTGCGTGTGCGTGTGCGTGCGTGCGTGTGTGTGAGCGTGCGTGCGTGCGTGCGTGTGTGTGTTTTTGTGTGTGTGTATGTGTGCGTGTGTGTTCCAGTCTTTTGCTATACCTAGTCACACCGGTCAGTATCGCCGATCTATAAGATTCTAAATGTATTTAAGAGGGTGCAGATTCGGAGGTCAATTGAGGGAAGGAATTCGAGTTGGAAGGGTGATTCTAAGTTTGGAGCAATTGAGTCCTATCTTTTGCGCCGGAATAGTGTTCCGAACTTGACTAGATTCGGAAAAAATCGAAACTGGTTCAGAAAACAGTTTTTAAAAAAAGGAAGGCGCTAGCAAGGTATGTCTGCCGAATCGGGGGAACGATTTTCGACACTCGACACCTAGAAAAATCAGGGATCGGAAGTTCCGGAAAGTAAATATTGATGTAATTCTGCAGTGCAGGAATTGGTTAATGAACCGGGACCAGGGAAATCCCTTCTTCGAAGATTCGTTCAGCGGTCGCCTTCTGCGCGCCTACGGACCTGATGCCATTTAAATAACAGTCCCTGTGCGCGCTGCAAATTTAAATCGACCTCCGATTTCTGAAATTTCCGAGCTGGCTGCGCTTTTCCACCCGGCCAGGCAAACAAATATATTCCTTCCTGCCATGAAACCTATTCAGAAACAATTAGGAGCTGGAAACACACCGTTGAACAGGTCGGATTTCCGTTTCCATTCCTCCTGTACGACGACCACTCGTGTTCACATCTACTGCCAGCAATTATGACGACCATAACTTCCAGTCGACTTGGAGATGGCCATGGCTCTCAGTCTGTCCCTCCAAGGTCAGTGGTCTTCTTTTTAGGCCAGGCTTGCATGAGGTCGGTGACAGTTGTCTGGCAAAGTCTCTTTAGCCAGCATTTCTACACCCGGCGTTTCTACCCTGGATTTCCTGCTCTGCAAGCCTGATGAGCATCTCCTGTGAATCTCGCTCAATGTGTGGCACAGGAAACCATGGTGACGAACTTGACATGACATCAGCGGTGGGGGACTACTACTCACCAAGTAAATTTCCTGGACGCTAATAACCTTCTCACTTGCAGATTGCACCAAGCCCCCGTCTCCATGCTCCAGGCCTCCTCCTCCTCCTCCTGTGTGCCCTTTCCCTGCCCCACGCCAGGGCACAGTAGCATCAGCAGCACCTCCGCATCCCACCCCAAAACAACCCACTTCTGTAAACATATGCGCCCACGTGGGGCCGCACATACACCCCCGTTCCTACGCTGTGGGTCGCTGCAGCAAAGCACGCTATGCTGAGCTGGATGCACATGCACAGCGCTGCCCTGAGAGCAAGACATACAGTGTTCCTACGCTTGCGGGCTACCTGACGCAGGTATGGGAAGGTTGGGACACAGTTAATATAAAACCAGCAAGGATCTAGAGTTGTCATCAATCCTAGACATGATGACACGGCAGAGCCCTCTTTGTATGAGATATTGTGCTCATGAAGCGGGAGAAAGATGACGAGAGCATTTCTTTGCTCCTGTGACCACAGTTTATGGAGTTTTAACGAGAGCATTTTTATCTGTGCTCCAAAGCTGCTCCGCAGGCAAAGAGGTGTCAATAATTATTACGCAGCTTCACTGTCTACTTTATGTACTAGTGTCCCTTTTTACTGACGCGTACAATCACACAAACAAAAGTACACTTGTATGAAAACACACGCACGCATGCACTACGACAGGAGGCACGGAACACGGAGGAGAGGGTTAGAGTGCTGCACCGCTGGGTGTGTTTCAACATCTGCTACAATGTGGAGGGTTTAAGGAGTGGCAACTACGGAAACACCAGTGCCGATGGTGTGCTGCGTGCACGAGGGAGCGTGTGCTGCGGATACGCCACACTGTTCAGTGCGCTGTGCAAGGAGGCAGGGGTTGAGCAGAATGAGGTTTCAGGGGTTGCCAAGGGATCAATGTGGGAGAGCTCTGCCAGTGAGTCGCTCGCATAGGAAGGCACGCCTGTCCTCAAATCAAGCTCATTAATTCACCAAACAACTGGTGCAAATAAGGATCTGGGTCCTTGCATTCCAGACACCGCCTTAGAGTACTTTAGAGAAATGCCTAGCGAGCAACTAGCCATTCTGCTCCCCTTGTGCAGCTGTTGTATCAGCTATTCCAGCTGTATCCACGACCGCATTTCTTTCTTAGGCTGCTACCCTTTAGCTTTGTGTGTGGGGGCGGTTTCCAGGTCTTGCACATGCCGCATGTATCTGGTGCTTTTTGTCGAGCAATCCAATACCTGCGTGTCATTTGCCTGAGAGCCACCTACATATTGCGCTTGAGGCTGCTGAGTAGTGAAACAGTAGTGCCTTGGGTATCGTTCTTTCAGCCCTGCTGACTCTATGCCTATGGATTTCAGAGTGCTGAAGTACCCATTTCCCATATGGAATATGAGGATTCTTGTGCGCGAACCCTCCGACACTTACTTCGGGGCCAAGCTCGCCGCTGCCCGCCCTTTATGCTCTTGAACTGCTTTGCTTTTTCGCAGGAGCTTCTAATGACATCACACATAGGGTTTGTTATCGTTGTTACAATAAGATTAGTTCCTGCTCGTGAGTTCCTGCTCGTGCGTTCCTGCTTCCTCACATGTACATTTTTATTGCGGATGGTGAAACTTGAGCCCAAGCTTCCAGTTTGGAAGACTGGCACTCCACCAACTGAGTTAGACCCGCCTTTGTTTTTACCACTGACTTAATTCCTTTTAATCTATACCTTTAGTATCTGTACTATACAGATACAGGTCTTATATGTAAAGACCGCAACTTATAGCTTGCAAGGCTATAAATCAACCATTGAGTCAATGTGCTAGTTTCCCATGCAGACCATGAAGGACGAGGGACGGACGAGGAGGCTGCCAAGGCATACAACAAATGCGTTGCTGAGGACGCTGCAGAGGGGGAGGAGCGGTAGCAGCAGGCACAGCAGCAGGCGCAGCAGGGGCTGCAACAGCAGCAGCCTGCAGCCTCCCCTTTAGACATAATGTAGATGGTGCTAACCTCTGTTAAAATATGGTCCAAGCGCTTGAACCATATTTCAATAGAGCACGTGTTCTCAGCGCCCTTTTCCTTGCACACGTGACAACAACGTAAACGTGGTAGTATAAATTTCTTCAAAAGTAGCAATGGAACCCAGCGTCATCTCAGCAGCGCACTTAAGTTTTTCTATTTTCTTCTGAGGAGCGAGTTAATGGATTTATTTATGGCTGGCCGAGACCAGCCAGCAGCCGATCAGCTGAAGTCTCCCCTGTAACCATCGTAATCATTTCAAATCATTTGAAGAGTCAACTCGCAATGAAACAATAGCGAACTGAAGCAGCGTTGAACTCTTAAGAATGAAATAATAATAAAACTCCTGAAATCAGCCCCCCTAGGGTTATAAGCCCTTACTTTATGAAGTGGTTTAGGGTATGCAATATATTACGTCACAAAAAGGAAGCCATCTTCTTGGGACCGGGCACAACAATACCAAAACAGACAAAATGCATTTTACAAATAATATGTTTAGGTACTTCAGCACGACGTCATAATAAAACGAAAGGAGACCTCTGCTGGTAGTGGAGGCCCAGCCAGCTTGATCAAGGGAATAGATTGTGCAGGCACTCATACCAGGCTACCCCCCACCACGCATACAAATAAACAATCAATTTAAGTCAGGGAAGTTGAGTAAAAGGAGCATCTGTCGTCACTAAAAACAGGATATGCATCGCTATCAGTTCATCAATAGTTTACACTAGTATTAGCACATTGAGACAACCACCATTTGCATATAAACATCACAGAAACCTTCAGCAAAAAAATCACATAATTCAAAACGGCTCTACCTGTTCTAACACACCCTACAGCCCTTTCCCTCTCATGTCCCCCTTTAACCTGACCTAAGTATCTCGGTAGACCTCAGGGGCAGTGTCCAACATGAACTGCAGGCAGAGTCAATTTTACAGGTGAAATTAGGGTGAATCAAACAATTGATTTACAACACAAAGTAGCCTTTCTAATGCAGAAAAAATATTTTTTCCTAAGGCTGCAGCTGTAGGGACAGCTCCAGTTTACTCGTTTTTGTTTCACACATGTGTAAGGTTGGCCAGAACCTTATTTATCCGCCGTATATGACTGTATACCGTAGGGCTACTGGTAGCATTGCGATTAATTTATTTAACTATATGTAGGGTTGGCCCAAGCCGTACATGGGATTTCCATATACTGTACATACACCGTATATAGCCGTATTTCCGTATATACCGTGTATGAGGGAAAGTGGATTCACGCAGAACTAATTCATAATAGGGTCATATTGCAGCTCTTGAAGAGCGGAGTACGCATGACCCAATCTTTTATACCCAAAAAATGAATGGTTAGGGAGCTAGGCCTGCTTTAAGCCAAAAAGACAAAAAGACCCAAAAAAGGCCTTTTTCAATGCAAAAGGAAGTTCATAACCACCAATAAAACTAATTATAATGCAAAATACATGCATTAATAGAAAAGGGAAGCAAAGGAAGAGCTCAGAAAGAAGAGGCGCGAAAAAATAAAATTGACCAAAAAGAGCAAAAAAGACTGCTGATGATGGGAATCGAACCCTGCACCACCTGCAAATACGGTCCATATACGGCGCAAATACGGTTTAGGCCATACATACGGCGTATATATAATGTCGGCCAAAACCCATGTACAATCATACGAATACAAATCCGGTTGAAATTTTCCATACACAGATACCGTTATACGGCTTATCCAGATACGCCGTATACCTGTATGTACCATTCTGGCCAACCCTATATGAGTACCTTGCAACGTTCAGTACACAAGAAAAGTAAGATAATTTGCCGATTTCTGGCTGCAGCCAGCAGGTCCTGGGTTCTAATCCCTGCCAAAATGCACTTTTTGCTATTCACCTGAGGCTTTATGCCGTCTCAAATGAGGTGTGACCCAAGGAATTGCAAATCCCCTCACAAACAGAGAGCAGAGCACGGAAAATGCTAAAAAGCTCGCAAACAATCGTCAGTCTTAAATTAATTTGGCTGGCCTCGCAATGCCCAAACATTCACTAATTAATTATGCTAATTATTTGGGCACCTCGCAATAAGTAGGAGTCACAACACTCTGCACTACAGGGGGGCAATTTTGAGATAGTGGTGTTAATATTCTATTAAGGTAAACGCCGGGTCTACAGCAGCCCTACAGTATTTTGTAAAGTCCCTGCCAAATTACTGTTTATGCACCAAATACAGTTCTGGCCAACCCTACACATGTGTCGCCTACATGCTGAACCCCTGACTATGCAGCATAAAACTGGAGATGAACAGGAGAAAACTTACGGCACTTTCATGAACATTTACAGCATTTAAAGATACAGTTTTAATGAGGTACAAGGCAGGGTCCGTTGCAAAAATTAGTCTAAATCATCCAAGGCAGAAACAGCTATTTTAATATCAACAACCGCTTCCTGCCTAGAATAGAACACCACCACCAAAAATAGCTGTGCACCTCTGTCACAATTAGCCGATTGTAAAGGACAGTGCAGCCAGGAGGGTATAGAAAGATAACTGTTGGACGTCACGTCCAAATCCCGATAATTATTATGTATTCGAAATCCTCACGTCAAGAGCTTTCGATTGGTATATG
>Ga0307960_1001763_pt1 | contig 12648 bp, 8 predicted proteins | sample OrgLakmetagen542_FD_201832 | JGI IMG/M metagenome (GOLD analysis project Ga0307960, IMG submission 201832) | Saline water microbial communities from Organic Lake, Antarctica - #542 | ecosystem: Environmental > Aquatic > Non-marine Saline and Alkaline > Saline | place: Antarctica: Organic Lake... | reverse complement strand
ATTGGCAACAAGGTGGCAAGGAAAGACCGGCTAGCCTTAAAGATTAAGCCATCAGTCAAAAAGTGTGGCTGCTAGTTATGCTAGCAGCTGTTAACCAATGGGTCTGTGAGGTAAGGTAAGGTTACATCGCTATATATGCCTCTGGTGGGCATCTGAGCGGAAGCTTGGAAAAAAAGCCTGTAACCAAATGGGTCTGTAAGATTACAAGAAAAAATATTACAAGAAAAAAGGCCTTCAGTCAAGAAGTATAACTGCTCGCCTGTTCATAAAGTCAAATAAGTTCATGGATAAAAAAAATGAGTGTTGTTTTCCTGGTGTAAAAAGACCTCCTGTCCTGTCTGTGAAAATAAGAACCTGCTGTACTTCCTGCGGAGAGAAACCATCTGAGGGTGCGTGCCGTGAAAGAGAACATGCTTTTCATCCTGGACATTATCATCAGCCTCACATAAGTCGCAAGTAAGGGAAGAGGTATCGTAGAATTCCAAGTTGCGGTTTCAACGCGAAGGGTGTGGACGCGAAGTCTGAAACAAGCCACACTGCTGATAACATCTCGAGGAAGGTCAAAAAGCATGTACCTGGGAAGCCTACAGGGACGATGGGTAACCATGGCTCTTTGTGCAGGCAGTGCGCACCACTGGTGACAAGTAAGCGTTTTGCTGTTGCGCTCTCTAAGGTGGCTATCCGAAGAAGGTGTCCGAAACTCTGAATTTCTGTTCCTAAGGTCGACGACAAACCAACTATGATCAATAGACTCATAGTGCAACAACTTTTGTTTAAACGTGTAAGATTGTGTCAAGCCTTCCATGGCTGAAAGAATGTGGGAGGACCAGCATTCAGGAACCCGGGGCAGGATTATATGTCAGCTTGCAAAACCTTTCTCATTGTGGAACTGTTGCATTGGGTAAGAGAACTGTAAATATGCATTGCAGCGCGAAACCAGTTGAATTGCAGAGGCTCCAGGCCACATTCTTGCACAACGCACCATGTAATTTGTTAGCAAGGTCATGGCTCATGACGAATTGCTTGACTCTGAAAGTACCAGCCATGAATGGTCGCAGAGCTGCGTCAGACGCAATATTCAGATTCATCTGTCTGTCGCACACCATACCAAGATATTTGAAGGTGTCTGAGTAGGGGAGCTGCACGCCATCAAAGAAAAGGGGAGGCAAAAAACTCCAGGCCTGCAATTACAGCACATCACCTCAAATTTTTGTGTGTTTACTGTCAAGGACTTTTTTTGAGCGTAGACTCTCAATTAGTTAAGCATAGTCTGTAGCTCATTGTGATCAAAAGATGTAAGGGAAAGATCATCGGCATACAGCAGGCGTGCATCACTGTAAAATTGATAATGCCCGTGATCACGCCCTGCACCCCCTCAGCCAGGCTGTCGACGTCATTTAGGTAGATTGACAAAAAGTAGGGGGGAGAGAGGGCACCTTTGCTTGACACCAAAACATGGTTGCACATTTGCTCTCTTGTCTCCATCCAGCATCGTGTATTCATCAGCGTGGTATAAGGAGTATGGACACAAGATGTTGAGGCATCTGACAATAATTTTAGTGATCCCACAACTTGTCTCTAGGAATCGAATCGTACGCTTGTTTGAAGTCAATAAACGAACACCTCTGCATCTTCTGAATTGCATCTTTGAGGTGCCGCAATATAGAGAGCCGCAATGGGTCTGTACACGCACCCTTCTGTTTAAATAGGATATAATGGCCTACAATACGAAGTAGACCACAGGGTGTCTCAAAAGAATACGAATTTGGAGAGGATGCTGTTTCGTGTTCCGCCGAGTGAATGCAACATTCAAACAAAATGAGCGCAAGGTTGCAGGACGTATGAACAAAGCGTAGGAAATATGTGCAACGAGTGCACCCACGGAAGAGTATGCAATGCAGGATGATGAAGTTGGTAATTGCCAAAGCCAGAACATCTATGCTGCCCTTTTCAACATGCCTTACTACACCCCTTACCCATTCTAAATGTCCTACTAATCTACCCTGATATAAATGCCCAGTGCCATGATATTAGTTTTCGGTTTTCTACCAAGAGGGTGTCAAGACGAATCATGGCACCAGCTTAAGCATGATTGTAGTTGTGAGATATAAGTCCGCCAAGCCGCCCCCGTGTGTTTCTTCTCTACGTAAAAAGGAGTAACGGCTCAAGCAATACAAGGAGATGACTATGAGACAAGTCTGAGAAAAGGGCGAGTTTGTTACAAGAGGACCATCTAAATTGGCCAAACAACCGAATAAACGTAAATCCGTTGCTCACATTATATGTTGTTGGCGTATTACATAGGTCAAGGAGAGACAGCAAACTCCCTACATTATAAATCCCAGGGGAAATCACATTGTCCATGCCACCGATTTAGCATGACAAGAGGAATAATTTGAGCGCCTCCACGCGGTGGTCCTTGGAAACACATGGGCATGCAACTTGGTGTGCATCTACCAGTACCCCAGTGTGTGGGGTGCATTAGAGGTGCTCCCAGCCGAGAGGAGCACCCAGCCAAGTCTTACAAGGTTTTACAGAAAAAGGCCTTCCGTCAGGAAATGCGGCTGCTAGCCTGCTCAAAAAAACAATAAGTTCATGGAGGAAAAAATCAAGCTTATTATTATTCTGGCTTAAAAAAGTAGGCACATCGTGGGCTGCTGATGGGGAAAACAGAGATGCATATTTCCTGCGGAGAGAAATCACGTTGGGATTGGCGCAGTGGAAATGGACATGCTGCTCATCTTTGATATTATCAGCGTCACACAGGTCACAGGTGGGGGACTTACTTTGATTCCATGTCGCTGTCTCAAAACGTAGGGTGTGAACACAAAGTCTGAAACGAGCAGTACTGCAAATGACATCACGAAGCAGGTTGTTCAAAAAAAGGATTTGGGAAGGATGTAAGGCGAATGAGTGACCAGAGCCCTTTTTGTATGAAGAGCACACCATTGGTGATAAGTAGAGCGTTTGCTGTTGTGTCCTTTCAGATGCGTGTCAGAGTAAGGTGTCCAGTACTCCAAGTGTCTCTCCCTGAGGTCTATGACAAAATGGCTGAGATCAATGGGTTCACAGTTTGCAGCTTCTGTTTGAAGATATACGATCAGTCGAGTCTTAGTCAGAAGGGAGTTACTAGGCAAGTGAGATGCACATGCATACTTTTGCACTTTTGCGGGGTGGCGCTCTCCAACCTGGCTTGCTTGGGGTCGGTTCTTTTCCTTATCCTAAAGCAGGCGCATGGGAGCGGAGTTTGCTGAGGTCTAGCGAGCAGCATACGAAAAGAACACACAAAAAAAAAAGTTAGTGTGGGTCAGGGGGATTGTGTGCCGTGGCATCTAGACCCACACCATGACTGTTGTTGCTAAGGTTGTATTGCAGTGCATATCGTGTTTTTATGAGTGTAGATGCATGTCTGATGGAGTGTTCATTCAGTTTGTGTGTCAGCTTTTTAGTTCAATGGCAATTCAGATTAAAATCTGCCAGAGATTTGTCTGTATAGTCTTTGTAGATAGTCCCCATTAATCCAACAAATATAATAAAGATCACGAGGAGCTCTTTAAAGATCACAAGACTTCCTATATCCTTGTCTAGGTAGGTTGGAGATAGGCACGTTGTGCTGTGCTTTTGCCTTTAAAAAGTGAGGATTAGGCCTAGTGTGTTTACAAAATTTAAACTCAATCAGGTGGAACCTCCCACTGGTTTGGAGTAAGTTTATTATCTTTAGCAAGCTGCTGAATTTCTGAGTTGCGGGTGGTTACTCAAGAAAAGCATACAGTACTAGGTAGAATTAAGATAGCATCGGGACGAGAAAAGGCTTTCAGAGCACGTGTTGTTGGGTTTGGTAGCAGCCAATAAGGCAGCATTTTGTTGGCAGTGTTTCTCAGATCTAGGCTCTGTTCTACCAGATAGCACGGCAGCTGCTATAGGGCTGGTTGAGTGATTTATTTTGAGACTGGCAACGGCCAACACAGGTGTTAGACACTTACCAAGTTAACTCTGGAGTTTCTGTGCCTGGCGCTTTTGCTTGTTTGAGGCTGGTATGCCAGCATTCTTGTTAATTGGGTACACATACATTGTGGTTCATCTTTCTAACTAGGCATTTTTTATATGCTGGTAAAGGAGTTTTGCAGAGTTTCGGTATCGATGTGGCTTTTTTTGCCTTAACTTAAGGCTTAAGTAAGGTTAGGTTACATCGCTATATATGCTTCTGGGGGGCATCTGAGCGAAAGCTTGCGAAAAAGTCCACGACCAAATCTTCTTGGTTTTTACTTCTGCGCAATTTTTTATTTCCTACCAGTTGCAGGATGGCCCAATATTTAACGGTCAGCTTGAATACACAAAAATGGTCAGCTAGAATACATTGTTCTATCTGATAAGCGGGGTGGGAGTAATTACAAAAACAATGCTAAGTATTCCTTAAGAATTATATCCAAGCAAAATACCTCAACCTCCTGGTAAGGCTTTCTTTTGTTGTACAGCTACGGGGCAACAATGCCTCCTTCACTGTGTATTTTCCTGCCTCTCTTCTTTCCCCTTCACCTCTTTTGTTCCAATGAAATACTTAACAACCCTTCGATTGATCAGCGCACCACTATATAGTTGGTATAAGGTATAGTTAGTATAGGGCATGTGCGTGCAATAATCTACCATGTTTGTGACACTTAGCACACATTTTTGGTTGCTTAAAAGGGTGTTACTGACAAAATTTGTGTTGGCATACTAGCTGTGTAGCTCAAAACAGGATCGTGGCAATGACACCTAACATGTGTCTGGGGGAGTCATGCTAAACTCCAGATTGCACTGCTCAATGAAATACTCTCCGAATTCTCTGGGTAAGCCTTGTTGTGGCATTTAACATCGCAATGAGACCTTGAGTCAGAACAACTAAAGGGGTACTTCGTACGTGCTGTTGCTGCTGCTGCTGCTACAGAGTCAAATATATCAAAGGGCATCCTTTATCCTCAACTATTCCCTCCATCAAAGCCATGTAACTGTCATTATGATTGCATTATGGAAGCAATTGGGAGCAAATGTTTATTGACGACCAAATAGTCCTGCAGGCTCGCCCGCAACCCGACTCTGGTATGCAGCCTCCTTAGCTCTTTCCATGCTCTCCTGTTCAGTTAGCACAACCCCACAAAAAAGATTACCAGTTGCGCACTTTCTTTTTTGAAATATGCCTGCAGAGCTGAGCAAGTGTGACCACGGAAACACGCATCCTATGCTCAACTCCAAAGATTGTTAAGAGCTTTTAACTTAGAGAGCCCCTTCCAATCTCTACCGACCACCGTGTTCTAATAGATGACAGAGACTGCAGGGCACACTCAACCATAGGGCTGTGAACCACACTTTTCTCTCTTTATAACTTCCCGCCGTATCTCTCCTTCAACTTTCCTTTCCCCCAAACACAATAGGCATCAACATGATCACTTTTCCACTTAAAGTTGCCCAAGCTTCCTGTTGGTCATTATTAGACCACATGGGTTCGGGTCACAATCTGTTGGAAGTTCCTTCCCCACGTACGCATGCCATCAAATAAGCAGAGCTTACAACGATCTGCTTCTGCAGCAAATCAATCTGGTTTTACCGCGAACACTAAAACATACTGCAATTCACGGAGGTATTATAAAGCCACGCGCACGCACCTTGCCCTTTTCAGAGATCTTTTCAGCAGCCTTGCTGGTCTTCTCAACAGCCTTATCAGAAGTCCTGCTGGCAGCATCCTGGCCTCTGTGCGTCAGGTCCCTGGTCTTGCCCTGCATCTTCTTGAATTTGCCGCCCAGGTCACCGCCCTGGTGCAAGTGATCAGCGCAGCAATTCATTGTGTGACTAGATGTGTGTAGGTGCTGCCTAAATCAGCTGAAATCCACTAACTTATTAGCTCCCTGTCATTCACTCTTCATCAATTAATGTTGGGAGGTCATTCGAATGTGTTCTTTCCAGCTCCTATCAAGACTGATCTAGGCCAACTCTCCTGATCCTCAGTTATCACTCTTCTTTTCATTTACCGTATCCGGTACCCATGTGGCCCATGTCGTTCTTCCTTTTCTGTCTTTCCAAAACGCGAGAAATGGGGAAGCAACAAATAGTTAGAACACTAAGCAGGCCGTAAAAATACGCCTTGCACCTTGCCTCCTTTAACGAAACGAAGGGAACGCCTATATTTGAGGCTGAGGGTAAGGTACCAAAAGAAAAACCATGCATACTTGAAGGGCTCAAAACAAAGCCCTATAAGCGTGCATGAGCCTTTTGTAGCCCTGTAACAAAGAAACACAACAGCTCCCAAAGGCATAAGGTTAGTTGCACCAAACTACACAAGTACACAATTGCAGATATGTGATAACAATTTCGACTATTGTCAGCTATCAGAAGCCAGCTAAACAACACACAACATCACAGCTGGCATTGCTTTATCCTGCAACAGATCTAGCACCAGCAAGTTACGCACGCATTCACCTGGTAGTTGTGGACATGCAGTGCATTCCTTCAAAGCGTACAATTAAATCGTGGAATTTTCCATCCGACTTGCGCAGAAACACCAAAAGATGTCAAGTCCAAGTCAATGAGCTAATACTAAACTCCCTAGATTTCATCACAACGGCCAAGGTGTCAATAAGAAAAGACAACCTGTTTTCTTCTGTGTATAAAGATACAGAACATGCCACAGTTGGCAAATGAACTTACCTGTTTTCTTCTGTGTATATAAAGATACACAAATGAACTCACCTGTTTTCTTCTGTGTATATAAAGATACACATGCCACAGTTGGCAAGTGAACGCGCAGCGGTCAGCTAACTTCGACCAAACTCACCTGGCGGTCGTAGTAGTACAAGCCTCCAAGGGTGGCCAGCCCAAGTGCCACACCCCCTGCAGCGTAGTAGGCGTTCTTCTTTTGCTCCTCTGTGGGCTTCACACCAATGGCCTTCTCAGCTTTGGTCGTGGCTTTCTTGGTGCCCTCTGTAGGGTGAAGAGGAGAGTGGCAAAAGAGAGAATTTTGGGTTACATAAGTACTGTGAGCTGGAGAGAGGTCATACTTTGGTGAGAAAATTTGGTATGATTCTTCCTTATCCTGAGCCCGCCCTCGGTCCTCTTTACAACTGCAGAGAAAGAGTTTTTGGTAAAAGGATACATAAGCTGGTTTTGCCTCTCCTGCCAAGGCTTGTGTGATGCAGCATGCCCACAAAAGAGTTTTCTACTTGAGCGTTAAGAGGTAAGACTATTAGGAAAACTGCAATTTTCTTGAGGTCAACTTTTTGTACAAAGATAAACACACCCCCTCTCCACAAAACAATACCGGTAAAGTGAGCCACACTCACACACACGCACACACACACACGCACACACACACACATTCAGAGCAACAAAGAAGGTAGCATTCCTTGTTAAATACTTTCGGAAGGATGACCACACACTCCGTCGAGCATTTTACAGCACCAATCTTTGTCAACTACATACCCCTCTGTGCAATAGAATTTCACAAACCTCACCACCACCACCTCCCTCTCAGTAGAGTCAGCCACAATGTTCATCACCTTTATACCCCACCGTGCACTAAAAATTCACCTCCCTCACCACCACAAACTCACTCTCAGTAGAGTCAGCCACAATGTGCAGGGCACGTCCCACTTTGTGAGCCCCGCCTTTCACATTCTCCACGATTGATTTGCCGGTCTTCTTGGAGGCCACCTTGGTGTCATGAGCAGCATCAGAGGCCTGCAGCACATGGATCACCTCGAACAGTTTTGTGAGTGCCTGCTCTAAGCCATTTTTGTGTTGATGTGAGAAAAAAAAGAGGCGCACTCAGGGAAAGGTACTCCACGCTCACACAGCTTGCCACCAAAAATACGAATATACATCCAAATCTCTACTAGCGTTATTATGCTACACCATGGTACAAGCAAGGACCACAACACAGACGCCTGTATGCTGAAATTGGACTGGGGAGCAAAGCAATGGCCGTTACAATGTTTAATAATGAGCCAAAGATAGATAAGTGTCAATTCACCTGTCTGTCCATTGCATTTAGTATTGCATATCTGCTGTGTGTTAGTCGCTTGTATGAGCTCAGTTTTTGCTCAGTTTTTCAACTTTGCTCGCATCAAACCTATGGCCGGCCATAACAAGAAATCACACAGAATTTAAGTGTTGAACTTAGGGGGAACGCGTACTTGGAAGTTGCTTTTGCAAAGGGCCCTAAACAGGCAACCAACAGAGTAACTAAAATGCAAGGAAAACATCTTCTTTAGTGGACTGTAATCTCTTTCCCCCTCAGTGCAAACAATGCCAGTCTTAGCAAAAGACGGTCCAAGGCTATTCCAGTGTTGAAAAACCAGTCATCTTTAAGGCCTGGTTCTTTCCATATGCAAACCTTAAAAGAGGAGAGAAACTTCCACCAAACAATATGGTATTGTCCTGCACATCAATGCAGCTGGCCAGAACCAGCACACCTAAACAGAACTGGCCCGGCCCTACATGACAGGCGGACGCCGTACCTTCTCAGGCAAACACTCCCCAAATATGCGGCCTCCCTGCAAAGCAAACAAGCACATAGGCAGCTCACAAGAAGAAATGACAACGTAGGCAGTGCAGTCACAAACTGGGCTGGAAAAGCATGTCTGGGTCTAAACCAGCAATGATTGCAGAAGGAGGGTTGAAATCTTAGGATGCATTTGGGGGATGCATCTGTGGGCGCATTGAAGTCTTCGTGGATAAGATGTGCTGTGCAACGCATGCAGCCCACAGGCACATACGTTGCACAGCACATTCTTGCATTGCATCGCTTTCATGTGGATTGGTGCAAGGTCCTGAATGTACCCATGATGAGAGGGACTCGTTTATGGATTTCAGGTTATGGGGCAATCAGGGTTACAAAGTATGCAAATTTGAGACAAGCCTGCATGTGCTGGAACCGGCAACTTCATTAGAGGTGGCTGTAACTTAAGCCAGATATATTTTTTTAGTGATTTAGAGACAAAACACATTTTGGGCAGCCCTCGCAATGTTAGCGACGTTAAGAGATCATAGATGTGTAAAGCAGCTTGCAAACATTTCCCAGCGTGTATTTGTGTGTGCAGCTAGATCAATGTAACAAAAAGGAGGAGCATGAACGACTTGGTGCAAAATCTTCACAAATCTACACCACGACAGAGTCGCTCACCTTGACAGAGGCCTTGTGCGCTGCACGTTCGGCACTGGCCGCCACATCACTGCCTTTCTCTTTCACATCCTCTGTTCCATGTTTGACCTGGAAGCGAAGATTGCATGCAAAATGCATGTTCCATTTTCTATTCTGTTGAGCTACTGGACAGACCTACAACTAGCCTAGGACAATTTCTTGAGGCAAATGTCGGGTCAAGACTCATCAGTTACAGAAAGAAAAGGAGGGCACATTCTCACAGTTACGTACACCTCTCTGGCATTGAAGGTGTGGGTGTATGGCAAGGACACAGGGCAATCTCTGGATACTATAAGAACAAATTGCAATAAGTGCACATGTTCATCCACACCAATTAATGCATTTGCAACTACTCACATCCTTCTGGGCGTGAGAGTAACCTCTCTCGGCCTTAGATGTGGTGTCGTAAAATTTGGTGTCTGCTTTGTCCTTGACATCTTCCACTTTGTGCTGCACCCCCCGAGCAGCATCAGAGCGCTTGGCATCCTGTAGGCGTAATCGGACGTATTACGGAAATAGAATGGAGTACAAAACGAACAGCGGTGGGCTTCTTGTTGCATTTGCTTTTGATCTGATGCTTAGTCCAGACAGTGATTTTATTTTATTTGATTTGATCAGATGCAAATGCAACAGGGGAAGCATATCACGCTTGCTGGTAGTGGTCATGCGTTACAAAAGCCATAATAATCCATATCTGGCTGATTAACATTATGCTGCATCACAGAGGCAGGATACTATTCTTCCTCCTGCAAGGTGTCAAGGCCTCATCTTGTCAACAGCACTTAACTAATTCTTCAGCTGTGTGGATAACATCACTAACCTCTACCAGATCCTCACGCGTATTGTACTTGTACACAGCGTTCCTCACAGGATCCACGGTGGAGTGCTTCACACTGCTGGCAGCCTGGCCCACTGCAGCATATATTAAAAAACTACATATGTAATAAAGTTGTCGGCAGGTCAGATCTTGGCACCAGACAAAATAGAAAGAGGGGAGGATCAAATTGGCCTCAAGCGCACGCTACCGTGCACAGCGCAAGCCAAGTGCAAGCAACAAAACGCCAAAAGTAGTTCCTGGTTGAGAGGTGCAAATTGTTGTTTTGTCTCAATGAAAAGGCTGTGCTTGTGGTGTTGTATATGCAGCTTGATTAAGGGAAGGGACGCCAAGACTCTTGACAAGCGTTTTTAGCCCATAACTATATATTACAGGCAAGATTCTAAACATTCTCTTCAGGCCCCAAAGTGGGCACTCACATTTGCTCTTCGACTTGGCTGCTCCCTCTGAAAGATCTACCTCGGGGGCAGGCTCTTGAGACTGCATTTAATGCAAAATAAAGGCGGGGCGAGCATATGAGTACTCTTCCCCCAACCAGAAGTTTAATAAATAAAACAATGACCACATTAATCAATCAACGCCATTCATCTTCGGCATTCTTTTTTTGGGTACAAACAATTATTTGGTGGTTAACAATTTGGAATAAGCTTGGATAGGGACTGCTTACGATGGGTTCTGGGAAAGGAGGTTGTCAAAAGAATATGCATTGCCAAGGGATGTACGAAAATAAAGGTGGTTTGCTTCTTTGTGAAAGAAAACATTGATTGCCCCTGCAGTCCCTGCGAATCTTGGCGGAAATATAAGTAGGCCAATTTAATACGACTCTGCCAATTACGTGCAACGACCCATTTACGTGCAACGACAGTATCTGAGGATCTCTTTGGGTGAAAAGCAAGTTAGAGAAGGCCGAGAGACATTTCTGTGGCATAGCAGCATATGATCTATATACAAAGATCACAAAGCATGGAAAGCCTGGAAAAAAGCGCGCTGACCCATTTCAGTGCTATCACCCTCCTTCTTTGAGCTAAATTGTCCATCACGCTGTGTACCCACCTTCACCACCCGCTCCTTAATGTAGTTGAACAAGGGCAGGGCGAGGAAGAAGCCGAGGGCCACAAACATAACTTGCCGCCATGTCCATCCTCCTGGCAACTGAGGGCCAGGGCCGCCTCCAGGTCCTCCAGGGCCAGCTGCGTTTAAGTATGGTTGAGAATAATCACTGCCTTGCGTTAAAAGGTAGAAATTTGTAGGTACTTCTTCCCTCCAAAAGCCGCCTTCCTTCAGTAATTAATTACAAGCAGATCCACCTATTGCACATGGTTATTTGAAATAAGAGCGAAGATAAATGGTTCGATTTTCCATACATAAGAATGAAACAGTTTTGGTTTGGCCTTTATACATCAATGCACACAGCGAACACCCAAGCAAAGTGCATGTTCATTGGGAAATAAGGACATGGATCTGGAACTATTTAGCAGCAATATGGAACAAAGCACACAATGCATTGTTGAGTAAAGCCCAGCCTTACGTCACCCATACACACACCCCTTCTGTACTTGCCTGGCCCGCGTGTTCCTCCCGCTCCGCCACCAATGTCACCCGCACCTGCGCCCGGCGCACCAGGACTGCTTGAGCTCCTGCAGCAGAGAACGCAAGTGACAAAAAAGGATTGCATGTATGAGAGATCATAAATCTCAGAGTGAATCAATGGGCTGGAGCACCGTCATCGGCTATTTATGAGCCGGTAGGTGATACATTTTTATTCACTTTGTGCTGATGGCTTGCTTGCAGGAAATGCTGCAAAGCAATCCAATACGCCAATGCACAAAAAGCTCCATACCCTTTGCAAACAACCACGATGCTGAAATTCCATATACAAACCTGCAAATCACATTTGCAGGCAGTCGAGTGGACGAGGTGAAAGAGGGGCGGCCAACAACAGTGGCAACTGTCTTCAGCACGTTATTGTTTGCGCCGGGAGCTGCCGCTGACACATGTAGTGCGGCTGCGTGCATACATGCACGAGGCAGCAGGAAACAGGGTTTGTGTGTCATATATGATAAGCGTATGCTCACGTATGCACGTATTGCAAAGGCAGAGACAGGGAAATTAAGTTGCACACACATCACTAGATCTATCTGCTCATCAAGATGAGCGAATAAAACCTAGCTGATCCAACTCGTGCTAAACAAACTAAACAATCCATTAGATCCCCACTGAGATTACTTACGTGTCCTTCTTGGCAAGGTAGGTAGGCCGCGGATGAGCCCTGGTGGGTTGGCAGAGAGGCCTAGCATGCTGCGTGAGTGAGCTGCAATTAAATATTTAAAACAAATGGCAATTTGACAGTTGAACAATTCTTAACATCGCGAAATTGTTGCGAAAAAGGCAAACGATACAGGCAAATTACTGATAAAAAAACATAAAATATATATTTCATAACACAAGACCTACGGCAGGCCTGTGAGCAGTTTACGACCATGGCCACTACATGGTTGTTCGTGGTAGGTGGCTCCCGTGCACACACACACACACACACACAAACACACACACACACGCACGCACGCACGCACGCACGCACACACGCACGCACGCACGCACGCACGCACGCACGCACGCACTCACACACACATACTCACAC
>Ga0307960_1001760_pt1 | contig 12651 bp, 15 predicted proteins | sample OrgLakmetagen542_FD_201832 | JGI IMG/M metagenome (GOLD analysis project Ga0307960, IMG submission 201832) | Saline water microbial communities from Organic Lake, Antarctica - #542 | ecosystem: Environmental > Aquatic > Non-marine Saline and Alkaline > Saline | place: Antarctica: Organic Lake... | reverse complement strand
TGCTTGGAAGGGCGTATCTCACTCCAGTGGTCCGCTGCCCTTCTTTATTCAACTGGCGATGCTTTGCGACGCTGGTTGATAAAGAGGGCAGCGGAATCAGCAATAGCTTAAATTTAAAAAAAAGCTGCTGGTCGGGTAACAACAGTTTAAAGTAATTTCTAAACAAACGTGAATGCCTTGAACAGAATGTAAAGTGAATGCCATGAGTGACGGAGTGAGTAGTGAATGCCATGAATGACGGAGTGAGTAGTGAATGCCATGAATGCCGGAGTGTACAGTGAATGCCATGAACGGATGCACAGTGTTTCACAGGCATTACACTTTCAGATCCAGCCGCTGCCGTTGTTCCATGCGTGCATGTGTACGTAGAAAAATCTACAATCGAAGCCAGCCATTTGTTTTGGCCTGCTTGAGAGGAATGATGGGAAGGGACTTAAATGTCTTCCAATATTCAGATCCAGCCGCCGTCTACGATCTGTGTGCCACTACCTGATGCAAGCTGTCACGTCTTTTTTGTACTCACCCAACTGCTTTTCAGGGAATGAAGCAGCGTTTTTTGGCAGAGCCACGGAAATCACGAAAGCTTGCAAAGCCAAGGATTATTACAACCTTAACCTGCATGCCTTATTTTGTGCACAGCAAGGAACTACATGTCGCGCAAGAAAGCAGGGACAAAGGATCTGCACAAAATTCAAACCGCCAGCTGTCAGTCCATCTTTGCAATTCCCACCCACGCACCTTGTCGCCTGTAGCGTTGGAAGTTTACTTCCCACACTAAAGGAGACAAGGCAGTAAAGAGAGGTGCAACCGACCTGCTTGTGGGAGGAGAGCAAGGAGGAGGAGGTGGATGATGAGTGCGTGGGCATGCAAGCTGACAGCTGTCTTTTGCTTGCATGCTCGTGCTCTGTGTCTTTGCACCTATGCCTGCCATGCAGCCTATTGCTCGTGCCTTTCGACAGGCTCGACTTTGGCTGCTTGGCTGCTTGATTCTTGTGCGCTTGGCTGCATGACAACTCGACTTTGGCTGCTGAGTATAACCTGTAGCCAAAGTTGAGCGGGGGTTGCAGCGAGGTACTTGCGGGGTGTCCGCGGCTACACGCGCGGGGGGGCTGACTCCAGTAGGGGTAGCTGATAAGGCATTTACCTTCTTGCGCTGGTGATGGAGAGGAGGGAGAAAGGGAAGAGAGGGCATATATTGTATATTGAAGTAAGTTCAATCTGCCCACTCTTCCCTTAAGATTCAAAAAGGGCAGAGTAATACCAAAAAAGTGAGCTGTCGGTGACGTTTCTTGCTCTCCTGTGTTTGTTTCAAATAGGTATGCAAAGTGCAAGAGCTTTAAACTTGTGCTTGTACTGGCCAAACTTGTTTCGCATGCAAGCACAGCGTGTGTTTGTGCAGGCACAGCGTGCCAAACGCGGCCATGATGTGGGCCTGGCGTATCTTGGCCCAGCAGGCAGCACCCAGCTCATGTGCAATTGCTGCTAACTGTAAGGTTATGCATTAAAAAGGATTTAGACAGTGTGTCATCACACACCCCTCACCTGCAGGATACGCATACTACGGACCTTGAGGCCTCATGATCAGCTTTTCAGGCTCATCACTGTACCTTTGTACAGATCCGCATCTACACCACCATGGCAGCGTAGGTCATCTGTTCGCGCGACAGGCGAACAGCTGACATACGTTGCCCTGAGTCACTTCAATGGGGTGATGCAGGAGGGGAGAGAGCACGGGAGGAGGAAGAGATGATACAGGAGGAGTCGAGGAAACGGGAGGAAGCGATGGTGGCCAGCCAACAGTAAGTGTCCACTTACTGTTGGCTCCTAGGAACAACTCGATTTTTTGCGTAGTCCAGCAGCCTTCAAGTCTCCTAGGAACAACTTGATTTTTTGCCTGCAGGAGTTGACTCGGTCCTGCATAGTACTGGAGGGTTGCCTGTTTGGTGGCTGTAGCCTCTCGCTCTACACAGCGGAAAAACAGAAACCTTGTGCCCTCACAGCATACAAAGAAACGCCACCTCACCTGTCAATTTGATCTCGATCTTCGTTTAAGGTGTTCATGGCTAGACAGGACACCACCTCAGCATACTGTCGTGCATGCTCCTCCTGTATCACAACGTAGAGAAGCTTTACGCAAGATTCAAGCAAAAGGTGTTTGTGCACAGCCAGGTTGCCACTCCCTTTGTAAAATGTACGTGTGCAGAAACAAGGCAGCACATAGGTGCCTGCTACTACACGCATGACATCTTATCAAGCCAGGTTTGCACACGTCCAATCACACGTACGCATGTGTGTGCGTGTGTGTGCGTGTGCGTGTGTGTGCGTGTGCATGTGTGTGTGTGTGTGTTTGTGTGTTTGAGTGTGTGTATGTGTGCGAGTGTGTGTGTATGTGTGCGAGTGTGTGTGTGTTTGTGTGTTTGTGTGTGAGTGTGTGTGTGTGTGTGTGTGTGTGTGTGTGTGTGTGTGAGTGAGCGTGTGAATTTGCTTGAGAGTGAGCTTGAGCGTGCGCATTTGCATGTGAGCGAGGTGTGTGTTTGCGTGTGCGTGTGCACGTGCGCATGTGTGTGCGTGTGTGTGTGTGTGTGTGTGTATGTGTGTGTGTGTTTGTGTGGCTGTGTGTGTATGATGCATGGTCGCAGGTCTGTTAATTACCTGTGATGTTTATTTTGTTAGACAGGCCCCTAATTATAGTATACTAGTTACTTAAGATGTCTTATAGTATACTTCCCCACAACATTCTCCACAACCCCGAAATTGCAACTGAAAGTTTTGTACATTTTAATACAGTATTCACTCAGACTATAATAATCAGCCTATGCAGCTGAATGAGCAGTCAGTTGCGTCTTCAAACTGATTTAAAAGAGCTATCCACCTCTCCTCCGGAAGGTACCTTTGAAGTCTGCACATGCACATGCACACACACTCTTATGCACCTACGAACACACGCACGTACATACACGTGCACGCTCACACTTTACGCAATGTACAACGCACGCACATGCACAACGCATGCACAACGCACGCACATGCACAACGCAGTTCTCATGTGTACGCATGCACATGCTTGAACACAACTTGATGAATGATGACACACCTCGCCACCGGAGGGACGCACACACGCACGTGAACGCACTTGTAAACTCGCACAATCACGCACACAACAACACAGGCTGCTCAGCGAGCCCGGTGGATGACAACATGTAAGTGAGAGCTCTGCAACCTTTCTGCTCAGCTGCTTGTTCTCAACCTTGACAACAACCATTGCAGCTACGTGTGGAATGCGTCAATCTTTGGGCCCCAGGACACTGCGTGGGAAGGTTAGTGACTTTTTAGCATTGGGGGATTGGGGGCCTTTGCAGTAGCTCCTTTCCCCAACCACCCTTTCTCTTCAGGTGGCACGCAAAACATTCAAATGAAACGTGCTTTTGCTCTAGGTCTGGTTCTCAATCCATCACAGACGTGTTGTGAACCCTGTAAAGCTGGCCATAACCATGTAAGGTGTAGGTACCCTTGCTCTAAACCCATCGACAACTATGCCATCCCACACAATCCACGCCATTCCACACCGTGTCATTTGGCAGGGAAATCTCTAAATCGTGTGCGGTGTACGTTTACTTTTCTTGCACGACTTTAAGTTTCTGCCTCGTTATCCTTCTTACCTATCCTCACACAGGCGGTGTGTTCAGCCTACGCTTGACGTTCACTAGCAACTATCCAGCCAAGCCCCCCAAAGTACGATTTGTGAGCGCGATTTTCCATCCCAATGGTGCGTGTTTCCTCATGTGCACTTTCTGGCTCCGTGTGTTCTTAATGGCTATTTAGGGCATGCACTTGTGTTGCCCCTCCTTTGGTTCTTTTAGAAACTGAAAGTCTCCGCTGTTAAAGGTCACGCAGCCAGCATGAGTGAGGGAATTTTTTTCCAAAGGTGGCATCAGGTACACCCAGAAGTTGCTGGATCAGTGAAATGTCATCGTCTCCTTGAAATTCCAGTCCAAGTCTTTCGCACCACACGTGTCACGATAGGAAAGTAGCAAACTAGGAGACAACCTGCCTTAGCCTCCCTCTGTTGGCTGTATTCTATATTGTCACCTATACATTCCCTTTATAATTTAACTCATCAACTCATCTATACATTCATGCTATAGTTTGTGGTGTGTGTGCAAATATGTGACCGGGTGTTTATGTGTGTGCGTGCTTGTGTGCATTTGTGTGCATTTGTGTGCATTTGCTTTGTCTCATATGTCATATGTCATATGTAGGGTTGGCCCAAATTGTACATGGGATTTCCATATACTGTATATACAGCCGTATATGACCGTATGTACGCCGTATTTCTGTATATACCGTACATGAGGGAAAATGGATTCACTCAAAATTAAAGCATAGGGAGTTCATTTTGCAGCTCTTGAAGAGCTGAGTACGCATGACCCAATCTTTTATACCCGAAAGTGAATGGTTAGGGAGCTAGGCCTGCTTGAAGCCAAAAAGACCCAAAAAATGCCTTTTTCAGTGCAAAAGGGAGTTCAACTACCATAACCACCACTGAAACTATTTTTTATTGCGAAAAACATACATCTATAGAAAAGGGAAGCAAAGGAAGAGCTCAGTAAGAAGAGGCACGAGAAAAGAAAGATGACCAAAGAGAGCAAAAATGACTGCTGTTGCTGGGAATCAAACCCTGCACCACCTGCAAATACGGTCCATTTAATTTTTATGCGACATGGGGTGGGGGAACTCGGACGGACTTTTCCGAGTTCCCAGCCCCCCGGGCGGGGGACTGGGAACTCGGATAATTGAATTTTTATGCGACAAGGTTTGATCCTCAGAGACTCCACGCGACAAAAAAGTTTTATTCTACGCGCCGCGGCCCCAGGGGTTTGGGCTAAGCCCAAACCGGCAGACCAGCCAACTTTTTAAGATACAGTCCGTCTTAACACTAAAAACGAAAGTCTTCTATTTATTAATATTTTTTTATAGTTATATTATGTGTTTATTATTTAATCCTAGGTCGCAACCACCTTTCGCATAAAAATTAAATGAATTTAATTTTTATGCGACAAGATTAAATGTCTTTATGCGTCTCTCGCAAAGTCGCAGATTTGTGAGCCCTCCGCCATTTCGCTGATCTGTGCACCTCCTGTCGCAATAAAATTAAATCAAAGATCGCGAGTTTCAAAATCCGACTCGCATATTTTGAGTCCTCAGCCTAAAGGCGGTGTATATACAGCGTATATATACAATCGGCCAAAACCCATGTACGGTCATACGTTTACAGATACGGTGGGAAATTGTCAAATACGGATATGTTTATACGGCATATTTCCGTTTGTACGGTTTGGCCAACCATAGTCATGTGTGTTTGTGCGTGTGTTGTGCACCAAACAAGCCTGGGTGTAAACAGCAAATAAATTAGGCAATAATATTTGGAGTTTGGAGTGCTTCCTTTAGTATCGCTCACATCATGCCCATTGTGCAATGTATTCTCGCACACACCTTGTATCCTCACATTTGCTTTTCAGTGTATTCTGACGGAGGGCTGTGCCTGGACATCATCCAGGATGCCTGGTCCCCCTGCCACACGGTGTGCGTCTTGGAAGGAATTGAAAGCAGATAGTGTGATTGTCCCCCTGCCACACAATACGCATCCATGGACAAAAAATGAACGCGGATAGTGTGATTGCTTCTTACCACAAGGAGGTGTTTTTGTGTGTGACAACGTGCGTGACAATGTGCCACACAGCTGGCATGGCAACTCATTAACGTGCTTTCTACACACTTCATCTATGAGTGTATATAACAGGACTGGTGTATTTACAAGAAAGAAGGCTGTTTGAGCTAGTTGCGTGCAGAGACGCAATGTGCACGGCGCAAGCATGGAACGTTCACCCCGGAAGAATCTTATTTTTATTTGTGTCTCCCTTGTTCCTCTGTTAAACTTTGGTATGATCTGAAACCCATTGCCAAAATTTTCACAGGTGAGCACGCTTCTGACGTCCATTCAGGTGAGGGTGGACTGACTGCAGAAATTGATTGAGCCAAAATCATTATGAGAACCAGTCCTCACAGAAAGCAGCAGACTGTTGAATACATGACGCTAGCCAATGTGCCAGCTGAAAAAGCTGGCAGCTTTTAATCTATACTTCTGTACATCAGCGCAACTGAATACACTTTTAAAACATGCAGCTGTGGTAATCCATACATTTATTCCTCAACTCTTTCTTCCCAGTCCCTGCTGAACGACCCGAACACCTCGTCCCCTGCAAACCCTGAAGCGGCTTCCCTCTACAACCACGACCGGCCCGCATACAACAAAAAGGTAGTTGCTCGTGCACTAGTGTTTTGCTATTGTCTGGAATGGATGCGAGTTCTCATGATCAAGGGCTGTGCTCTTCAATTAAACTCTTTCCTCTTAATCCGAGTCACACTGTTTGAGGCAATTCGTTTCAATGTAGTCTGTAAAATAATTTCTCTGTCAAACCTTGATCTGAAAGTGCGCCCACGACATTTGAATGCTCACATGTCCTTGCAGCTTGAAATCTGAATCATACATCACTATTGCTGGGTTCTTTCTCATTCTTGCTGGTCAAACAAATCGCTTTGCAGGTTCGAAACCTAGCTCAACGCTCAGTGGAAGGTTAACCTTTAATGAGACAACACTGTGTATCATATTGTTGTAAAAGAGGCATCCAAGGCTAGATATCCTCAAGAGACTCATTTGTAGCTAGCTTTTATATAAGGTTGGCCACGGCAAGTAGGCGCGCCAACACTACCACTTTTTCCTACTGCTCATTGTAACATAAATTGTATCACAAGGCATATACGGACAGTGAGTGAGCCATGTATGAGTGCTTGTTTGCACACTGATACCTGTATGTTGCATTAATGAAGTCGTGCAATACAAGAAACGTAATGCCTATCGATTTTCATGCAATGCACGGTCTTGTTTTTTCATTTCTTTTGCAATGAGCGAGCATTATGAGAGCGAGACTTTGTCCAGTGTTCTGCAAGATGGTAGAAGTAGGAATGTTACAGTTGTATCACTGGATGAGTACAAGCTGTCACCATCAAGGCTACATTTGCTTACCTTTGAAGATTTTGTTTCTGCTTCGACACATGACAATTGGCTTCGTCTGTGCCTCGTTCTGAAGCTTGCCTTCCTCGAGAGGGCCTTGCTCCACACAAATCGCATAGTTTATTTTAATTTAGTTTAGTTTAGTTTAATTTAGTTTAGTTTAGTTTAGTTTAGTTTAGTTTAGTTTGGGTTACAAAGGCCTCCAGCCTGGCATGGCTGCTCAACCTATAGGTCCCAACAAATCAATCAAAAAGATCGACAGCTGCACTACTAAATTTGTTATGTTGAAAAACAAAACCTTTGCTATCACCTTCAGAAATATTACCAAATAAATGATTGAACTGGTGCCGTAAATGTTCGATACCGATACATGAAAAAATAACGTGTTTCTCATCTTGAATATAATCCCCGTTTTCACACAAATTGCAAACACGTGCACTCCTGTCCGGACTCCTGCCATATAAACCGATTTCACACTTCAACCCATGTCCTCGAATCCTGAATCGAGCTACGTTCCTCACCATGACACCTTTGCTCAGAGCCATCTTTAAATACTCCGGCAGGACAAATGGTGCACGTGCATCAGAAACCGGTCTCTCAGGCAAAGCAAACCAGTTGTGATAAGCCACAGACTTTTTTAAACAAGAGCTAGGATCTTGACCATATGCCTCTCTCCAAACTGCCTGATGCCTGAATCTCAATCTATGCGCATATTAGAAATATTGAACTTTCTGCATTGTAATAAGTCACTTCTGTATACAGTGCCATTCTGCAAATCACCAAAAGCATCCTTTATCTGTCTAGTCCAACAATTAGAAGCACCAGAATTCCCAAGGGAAATATCTGCTTTCATAATATCGCGTAAAGTATTGCTGTTTGAATCAACCATCCTGTTCCAAAATTTGACAGCTGACCTGAACCATGGTACTGGCCAGTAAAATGCAAGGGTTCCTGTGTGCATTCACGAAGCACACACCAGTTTGCAGAAGTAGATTTAAATCCCAAAATTCTCTTTATAAACGCCATGTGTGCGACCTGCAAAGGGTTGCTGAAACCATTGTCACACGGTCATGCTTCAGAATTTGCGTAGACCAAATCTGACTGGCATGCATGCCAGCTGACAATGCATATGTCTTGAAAAGCCACAACATCGCATGAGGCCTGTCAGAAATCCTCTTTTCAATACCAAACTCTTTCACTCTACGTAAAGCTGCATTAAAAGGCCTCAAAGCATGGGTCGCAGCATGGTGTAAGTTCATGTGCTTATCAAATAACATTCCCAGGTAGGTAAAATAATCTCTCTCTTCAAGCTCCTGATTGTAGAGACGAAAAACAGGAACTGCGGAATTTCGGTACGCATTAAAATTAACTATGTAGGATTTCTGCACATTTACTTTAAGTCCTTTCCTGGCAGCATACGATTACAGACGTCTCAACATTTTCTGCAATTGGACTGGGTCATTAGCGGTCAGGGTCAGGTCGTCAGCATAGAGCATGTGAGTTACCCTGAGCACCTCAGTGCCAGTAACAGCACCCATAAAGCCAAACTCAACCATCGCATCATTGATAAAAAGGGAAAAGAGGAGAGGAGATAAAGGATAACCTTGTTTTACACCTCTTGAAGGCACAGCGGAATTACTGGTACTGGTAGTTTTGGCACCATCAATCAATACATACTCGTCTCCATTGTACATTTGTCTGATAACGTTGATAAGGTGAGTGGGCATCCTGGTGTTATTTAAATGATCCAAATGGTGGGTTCTGTCAATATTGTCATACACTTGTTGAAACTCAATAAAGGCCGTGTGAAGGTGGGAACAACCCATTGGTTTAATCTGTTTGGCAGCGTGGGCGGACTAAGTGCCTTAAAATAAACATAGGCTAATCGTGCTACAGTCTGGATAAAAGTCAATTTGCATGTCAGGAAATTTTCGGTTCTCAACACACCACTTGGGCACCAGTTCTCTCAAGATGTTGGCGTAGAGTCTATACAATGTTTTACTCACAGCCATCATGCGGCAGTTGTTGGGAAACTTAGAGCCTATTTTGTAAAAGGGGGAGATCTCGGTTTTTTACCAACAAGCAGGAATACGTTTCTCACTCAAAGCAACGTGAAAGAGGTTGGCCAGGTAAGGGACAATCACATTTTTATCTTTCTCAGCCGTAATTCAGAATGAAAAGGAGCTCAGAATTTTTCAGAAGAGGCATTCCCTATTTCCCAAAAATTTAGAGACTAGGCATGTCATAACAGCGAGACTCGGACAGTCAAAAGCATTGGCAGTTCTGTTCACACCTTGTGAAATATGACCATGACCCAGAGGGACAGCTGAAGCCCGTGCATCTATGTGCCTTGACTTCCTGTTCAGTGTATCAGAAGGTTTAGGAGTTGGTTTGGCATTGAAATGGAAAAGAAGGTAGGTGTCCCAAGCATCTGTAGGCATAGGGGATGGGCAGGTTGTCGTTGTTTTTTGTTTCAGCAATGTCGTAAAAAGCCGGATCCCTCTTGCTCAACTTGCCCAAAAAATAACAGTCTGTTGTTTTGAGAATTTGCATACAACCCTCCGCGTATGCTTTCTGTACTCTTTGTATCCTTTAAATCCTTTCTACCGTCCCTCAAAGAGCGTAAAAAATTCCTTCTCTTTCTCCTGCATACATCATCAAACCAGGGAGCCTTTCTGGCTCCATTCGCCACCCTTTAATTCTTCCGATAAAAAACGCACGGCGAAGACTTCCCCATGCCAGAAGTGCAAGCAGCTGAAAAATAATCATAGCCCGTAAATAAAAGATAGCTGCTTCTACGTCCTTTATCTCAATAGCCTTCATAAAAGGATTGTGGCCTTCAGTATTGTTTTCAAGATGCTCAGCGTATTGAAGTGCTTTGTCAGAATCCCACCTCAAAATGTGCTTAGGACAGCCACCGTGACAAATATGCTGAGGCTCAAGATTCAAACCAGCTCCTGTCAAACCACCCTGTTTCACTTTGAAACACAAATCAGACAAGAACACAACGAAAAAGTACCAGACCGGAAGCCGGCAATATGCAAAAAACGTAAGAGGCTTGTGCACATGCATCCTGCTGCACATACTGCTGTCTGGCAGTCAAACAAACTCGACGGCACGTACAACACACCCCTGGAAAACCTTAGCAAGGAGACACCTGGACAGGGCAATCTTCAGCAGTTAGCCCGCACGTCAAGACCACAACAGAAAGAGAGGAGGTGGTGGGTTAACTTGCCTTAAAGAACTTGCAATCTGCCGTGCAGACTATAAGAAACAACCACCCTTGCTTGCTAAAGACAAGCTCACTCGGATTGTGTACGTAAGGTGTAATACAGATTGTGTACGGAAGGTGTAATACACCGACATGGTTTAGAATCATGAAATTTTGTATTCTGCACCACCCAGAGTCGCACAACACGTGGAGAATAAAAGAGGGTTTTTCTTGGGAATTAGGCGGCTGGTCGACATAGTCTGTACACCAACTTAAACAGGAGCATTGCTCAAATATTCTTTTGTGGGTTGCGTTAGATGTCACGTCTGGTCTGAATGGTTTTAGTTGCGGGGCTGATGGATGCGTAATGTTTAATAAGTGCGGTGGCATGCAGGCTGTGCAGTGGATTTGAGGTGTGGCTACTGTAAATGGCTGATACTTTGGAGAGTTGCGTTTCCAATCTGTGGAAGCCATGTTATCGCCACTTGACAAGAATCGTGGGGTAGGGCAGAAGTATCCACCTTGGCTTATTTTTAAACGATCTGGAATTTTTCTGCCAACAATGCAAGAAAAGTTGCCCGACCCAGCAATCACGCCCCAAACAAAACCCAACAAACACATATCAAACTAGGTGCAGTCAGATCCGCAACAAAAATCATACAGATGAGACGAGACATTCAATACAACCCCCACAAATATCTGAGCAGTACTCCTGGTTGTGTGCAGGCTTCCGCCTCCCAACCACTTGATCGCCACTGAAAAGCTTTTCTTGTTCTTGTTCTCCAGGTGGGATGTTGTGTGTATCTGCATCCATTGGGTGGTGCAGAACGCAAAAAACATCCTTTCCTAATCCATGCCGGTAGTGTTTACACTATCTGCGTTCTTTTTCTGTTCTTTCTGCCAATGCATAGCTAGGTGAATGTCCAGTTAATCAGTATCAACCCTTGCATTGGCACTTTGTTGCTACAGACTGCTCACAGGTTATCTTGAGGTCATTAGGGGTTCTTCAAGAAAATGTTTTAGTGTGTTATCAATTACTCTTTGCTTCTTTGCACATAGCTACACTTCAGTGAGTTCAGTATCCTGCTGTCACGCCCAAGTCTGACAGAGGCATATGTTTAATTCAGGGTAGTTTGGTCGGTTAACGATTGGATACTTTCCGCGATTTCTACTGGCGTAGCCAGTTGTTGTTATGAAGGCACTGCACATGCGATTGTCGGTTGATTGTGATGCTCGTATTGAGACGCGTGCATCACTGCTTTTTCTTCTGTGGCAGGTACAAGCAATGATGTGGATAGTAATCTCTTGTGTGAGGCAGTTAGAAAATCCTTGGTTGGCCTTACGAGTTATGTCTAGAGTGTTGAGAAAAGAAAAACTACGCAGGCTGTGAAAACCACTTACACATAAATGAAGGAAAAGGAGCCACTTTGGTACCGAGTACCGTAAAGCTCCTCCACCGTGAAAAGGAAAGGAAAATCAATGGGGATCAAGAGGGTTGCAGGCTTGGCCTGAAACTGGATCCTGATGAGAATTGATAACAGTACTGGAAAGGGCACGTCTGGTATGGACAAGTTTAGCAACGAAGTTCACAGAGTGCACATGGAGCTTAGAGGCAAGCTTCTTAACTCTTTGAGAATAAAGACACAGTTCCTTGAAAACCTTCAGAGTGTGAGTGTTGTAGATGGTGCCACCCACACCCAAGAGGATGATGTTGAGAGTAACGGATGCTCCTTGGAGAATGTTGCAGAGATATTTGTGCTGTTCCTTTGCGGCGTTCAGATGGTTCTGAGGTCTGGTGTCTTCACAATTCACAATACATGATCTCGACGAGGTAAAGTATTGAGATACGTGCATCACTGCTTTGCAAAAATATCACTTAAGTTGCAAAAGAAAGTCCAGGAGTGCTAGGATGCTCCCTTTCACACATGGCACGTATAATTTAATTGTAAGAAATCTGACGTACTTGGCCTCACTCATGTCCGACACCATTCCAAAGGAAGTATAATGTGTACGTGATGATGACGCTTTAAGCATTGCTGACGAAAGAAGCGTGCAGCATGTATGTATTCTCTTGGACTGCCTTACCCCCCCTGCCATAACTCAAACAAGATCAAACTTGGATTAACGCTGAAACCAGAGTGATTTTCATTACATAGTCAAAGCCAGTTGCAAGGAGGCCTCATCAATAATGTGTGGATCAACACAAACAAGTGTCACAAATTTCTACTACGCCCAAAGGTGACCCTGCCTTGCTTCCCTCTGCCCCTCATCCCTCCCCTTCCATAGTCTAAACCTGACCCGTGCTGATGTGGAGCCTGTGGCATTTGTCGCTGGCGCCAGCTGGCACCCCCCGTTGTCGAGCTGCCTC
>Ga0307960_1001753_pt1 | contig 12662 bp, 10 predicted proteins | sample OrgLakmetagen542_FD_201832 | JGI IMG/M metagenome (GOLD analysis project Ga0307960, IMG submission 201832) | Saline water microbial communities from Organic Lake, Antarctica - #542 | ecosystem: Environmental > Aquatic > Non-marine Saline and Alkaline > Saline | place: Antarctica: Organic Lake... | reverse complement strand
CCAATGGGATGCTGAAGCCGGTTTTCGGACGCTCAATCAGGTGGCGCGGCACTTGGCTGTATAGAATCTGCCGCAAGGCCCATTTACCTTGCCCGTCACGAACCTTCATGGACGTCGGCAATCTGGCCGACACTGATATGACAGCGGGATCGAGGAACGGGACCCGTGTTTCCAGGCTGACCCCCATTGCGGCGCGGTCCACTTTGCACAGGATGTCGTCGGGCAAATAGCTGCGCATGTCTTGCGCCATCATGCGCGCTGCTGCATCTGAATCTAGAAAATCTGGCAAAGCGTCGTCCAAAACAGACAATGGCGCATGTCGCGTCCCCATAGGCACAGTGTTTGCGGGCCAGGATGAAATCAGGCTGCGATAGAGATCATCAACATTTTCCACATCCCGTAATGCGCGCCCCATTTTCTGAGCTTTGTCGCCCGCGTGACTGACGGCAAACCTGCCACCAGCGTTTCTCCCGAGCCAGTCCCAAACGGAGACAGGGACCGCAGAGATCGTATTACCCAAACCCCGCCTGAGCGGCTTGGGAATTTTCTCAAATTTACTCCACATTTTGGGGCCCAAAAAATACCGGTTATACCCACCAAACAGTTCATCCCCGGCATCTCCCGATAAAGCAACCGTGACATGCTCGCGAGCGGCACGGCAGACCAGATGGGTTGGAATCTGGGACGAATCTGCAAACGGTTCGTCATAAAGGTCCGGCAAATTTGGAATGACATCTTGCGCTTCGCGCTCTGTCACGGTGATTTCCGTGTGATCGGTCCCAAGATGTTTGGCGACAGCGGCGGCATGAGGGGCCTCATCGAAAGCCGCGCTTTCAAAGCCGACCGTGAAAGTTTTCACCGGACGCGACGCCTGACGCTGCATCAAGGCAACGATCAATGAGCTGTCAATCCCACCGGATAAAAACGCGCCCAACGGCACATCCGAGATCATCTGTCGGCCAACAGCGTCGGAGATCGTCGTCTCGACTGCTTTCAAGGCTTCGGCTTCGTCCTCAATCTGAGCCTGGTGACCGCTCGCTAACGTCTCATTCAAGGACCAGAAGCGACGGATCGAAACTGATCCGTGGTACTCTCCGGGACGAATAGGGGCAGTGGGAGGAGCGGATGGCGGCGGACCTGCGATTTCAAGAATACATCCGGGCTCAAGCTTGTAGATGCCCGGATGGATGCTGCGCGGCGCGGGCACATAGGCATATGTCAGAAACTGTGCGAGGGCCTCTCGGCAGATGTCTTTGGGGCAATCTGGGTGTTGGCGCAATGCCTTGAGTTCTGACCCGAAAACAAGCGTCTGTCCGGCCCAACCCCAATAGAGCGGCTTTTCTCCCACTCGGTCACGCGCCAAAAGCAGGTGCTTTCGGGCACGGTCCCACATGGCGATTGCAAACATGCCTGCCGCGCGCTGCAGTGTTTCATCAAGGCCCCACTGAGCAACACCGGCAAGCAGAGTTTCAGTGTCTGAATGCCCCTGCCAAGTCGGCGCGGCCCCGACCTTTTCCAGGTCCCGTCGCATCTCGACATGATTGTAGATCTCACCGTTGAACGCGATAGCATACCGCCCACAGACAGAATGCATCGGCTGCGCTCCGGCCTCGGATAGGTCGAGAATAGACAGACGCCGGTGCCCCAGCGCCACTTCATCTTCTACCCAATACCCTTCGGAATCCGGCCCTCTATGAAGGAGGCTGGTAGTCATGCGCCGCACCACGGTCTCTCGGTCGCTCGTGCATCCAGAGCTTGCGCCAAGCATTCCAGTTATTCCACACATGGGTCGCCCTCGGATTGCAATATCGACGCGTAGATGTTCCGATATCCCTCTGTGCCTACCTCCAGAGAAAATACAGCCTGGGCCGTGGCGCGGCATCGTGCAGGCAGGTCGGGGTCCTGCATGAGCACTTTCAACTCATCCAGCGCAGCTCTCATCTGTACGGGATCAGGGCCGTCGACAATGACGCCGACCTTGTTCTGCCGGACAATCCCAGCGACGTCTCCGACTCCATCATTAGCGACAACGGGCAGGCCACATCCGAGGACCTCGGCGAGGCGGGTGGGCGCGCTCCCCAGTTTGCTCAACCCATCAGTAAAGAACATCACCGACAGATCGTGGCCACGCACCGCGTCGGGCATCTCCTCGGACGGGCGGGGTCCAATGCGAAGGCGATTGCCAAGAGCGCCCTTCGGGTCAAGCGCCGCGCGCACGTCGTCAGCATCGTCGCGGGTTACGATATCGAACCTGGCATCGGAATCGTCCACCGCAACGGCGGTCAGCCAGGCGGCAAGCCAATCGGTGCGGAACCATCCCGACAGGATCGTGCCGATACAGCCATGGACCGTTGAGCCAATCCGCTTTGTTGGCGCGGGGGTAAAGCGGTCGAGGTCAGCGCATGTCGGTATCACGGCGATCCGTTGACCGTCGAGTTCGGCCGGGTATTCCCGTTTCAGATGAGCGACAGCAGCATGGGTGAGCGACACGACTGCCGCGGCATCGCGCAGGCAGGCCCGCTCCACAGCCACTATTGCGCGGTGTAGGACAGAACCGCGCTTCAACCGCCCTGAGGTAATCAGCTCTTCGGGCCACAACGCGCGCATATCGAAGATGAATGGAACGCCGGTTAGGCGGTGAACTGAAAGTGCCACCGCGGCGGGGATGTAGGAACGGGCGTGGATTAACCCCGCACGCCCACCGCGTACTTCGCGCCACACGAGCCATGTCATTCGCATCATGCTGAGTGCCGGAGCGACGATCTTGGGTCGCGGCCGAAATTCTTGCGGCAACCAGCGGATGTTATGCGCCGCACAAGCCTCCCGTGCCAGCGCCATCCTGGCAGTGTCGGCTTGGTCTTCGGACTTTTCATAAGTGATGAGCGTGATCGCATGATCCTGCGATAGCCCGCGCAGATAGCCAAAGACCTGGCTTTGCCCAAGCGGCTCTAACAGGCCGTTGCGGGTTAGGTAGAGAGTGGGGGTCAGGGACATAGCAATTCCAGATAACGCTTGGCCGCAGTCTCTGGAGCGAAGTCACTGGCGCGTTGCTTCAATAGAGCAGGATCGTGCGGCGCAGTGAGTGCCTGCTCCATCGCGTAGGCAAGAGCCTGCGCATCGCGCATAGGAACAAGGCAACCGTATTTGCCAGCCTTGAGGATCTCGTTTGGACCGGAAGGGCAATCCGTTGAAACCACAGGCGTTCCACAGGCCATAGCTTCGATTAGAACTGTCGGTAAGCCTTCGTAATCAGACGACAGCACAAACAGATCAGCCGTTTGATAGAACGGCGTCGGATCTGGATGAAACCCAGCAAAAACGACCCGATCCGCAATTCCCAACTCGGCTGTCATGACGCGTAACGCGGCTTCATTTGCACCCTGACCCAGTAGCATCAGGCGGGCCTTGGGACACCGGAGAACGGAGAAAGCGTGCAAGAGAAGGGGATAGTTCTTTTGGTCCTTAAAGCTTCCTACCGTCAAAATTCGCTGACCGGGCGGACAGTCCCAAAGCACCTCTGCATTTGCCATTGCCTCGGGGCTGGGCGCATGACGTTGCGGAATAGGATTGTGAAGCACCTTGACCCTATCATTTGATAGGAAAGCCAACCGCGCAGTGTCCTTTGCTGCACCTTCGGAAACAGCGGCAACCAGATCGGCGAACCGATATGTCATGGCCATGCTAGTGGCCATCATCCCGCTATGGATTCTGCCCCAGGATGAATACTGCTGCGACAGGGTGTTGTGTTCCATCAACAACAAACGACATTGATGCCCCGATAGAGCCCGACCAATCACAGCAGCTGACGTCAGGGGCCACATGTTGGCAATAATAGCGTCGGGTTTGCGCTCACGCAGGTATCGAGCCAGTGCGGCAGGCACCCCGCGCGTTCGCGGAGCGCCCAGATCAAAGACTTTAAACTCACGCTGCGCTACGGGCAGGAACTCCCCTATGGCTTGCATCAGGACGAATTCGACATTTTGGTCGAGACGTGAAAATTCATGAGCGAGGTCAAGCATGACACGCTCCGCGCCGCCACCGCGCAGGTCTGGGAGGACTATGGAAATCATAGTGGTTTCCTCGGTGTGCTTTGGGCCTTTAAAAGCCGAACAGCTTTTCGGAGCCAGTTGTCACGGGCCATCCAAAGATAGAAATGGCAATAAATAACAGCGAGGCGGCGGGCGACGCCCTCCCTAGATACCGAAGATTGTGTTAGTTGCTCCACATAGTCGTCGGTCACATATCGGTTTGCATATCTGATCCCATCCAATGAAATCTTCATTCGTTCTTGGGGTGAGGCGTTCAGGTAAGCCTCAATGAGCTTTTTCAGGTCCCTCCGAGGAGTGGAAGGGTCGTTTTCGCCGAGATTGCCAAAGGGTGCCGAGTCGATGAAGCCATGGGCACCATGTTCATCGTCAACGATAGCTAGAATGGTTGGAACACCAAGTTGCGCTGCCTGAAGTGCGGCGGTCCCCATGCCGATGAACAGATCATAGTCCGATACAAGATCATCGAATTTCTCTAACGGGATGGATCCACGAAACTTTAACACGTCAGAAACGCCATACTGCTTTATGAGGTCTGTAAGCTTGGCTTCGTCGCTGCCGTAGCCGAAGATGTCGCAGGAAACAGAGCGGCCCTCCTCGGCAAACTTGGCAAGGATGCTGGGCAAGGCAAAGTTGTAAGCCTTGAAGTTTACAATGCGCCCGACACAGATAATGCGCACCGGACCATCGTTCGTTCGGTTCATCCAGCGAGGTTCACGTTCGTCAATCGGAACAGGAACAATCTTGTTTGACGAAAGATCGCGTGACAGAAAAGCACTATGTGTGATCCGACATTGTTCATTCATAAAAACAAGATTTTGAAGGCCGATTGCATGGGCAACAAACTTGTTCATAAGGTGAACATGTCGCTTCTCAGTTTCACGCATTAGGTCACGCGGATGCAAAATGGTTAGACTTAGTGAGGCCCTTATAACATGTCGCTTCTTAAGTGCTTCGGTTTGCAAAAGAAATCCAATTGGTGCCGCTTCTGGCGAAAAAGCTATAATATCAAGATTCAATTTTTGATGTGGAACTCGTATCTCTATCTCCTTAAGTAGATCTTCCGAACTTTTCTGGAAGTCCAGTCTTACTTTAGATGGAACATCTTTCAAAGGAGTAGAATATTTGCAAATGACAAAGACATGTTTATTGAATTTTTTAGCAATTTCTATTTGTCGGAAAACAATACTTTGTATGCCACCAGATCTATCCATGCTCTCATAGATAAATACTATTACTTGAGTTGCAGCCTCGATGCTAAGAAGGTCTCTTTCTGCTTTCATTATTCAATTGTTCCCCGCCAGCGTTGCATTCTGCGGGAATTTCCCAACATGTTGCGAGTTATGATATCGGAAATCCGCGATTGCAATGTCCGCGGAAGTCGGTGAAAGAGCTTTCGCAAAGCTGCCTTGAGGCCGCTTTTTGGCTTGGCGGTGGAAGAGCTTTTCCACGCTATCACATAGTCGCTTTGTTGGACATCAAGCCCGCCTTTAGGCAGGTCCCCCACTCTTTCAGCGAGGGTTCGGATTGTAATAGGCCAACGGTTGCGGATTAGAATCCGGTGCCCCAGCAACGCTGGATCGACAACCTCGAACGACTTGGGTCTTGGATCCATTTCAACCGACATATGACGGGCCTGCGTAAGTATCATATGGTCGACACGAAATCCGTTCACGCTCGAATATATTCGGTGCATCAATTCGGGAGTGAACTGATAGAAGCCGTGTCCGCACAGGTTGTTGGCTGGATTGGCCGACAGAACATGCCCTCCCTTACGTACAAGGAACATGAGATTAGCGACCGCGACTGGGAAGTTGAACACATGCTCGAGCGTGCCACCGTCAATCACGAGGTCGAACTGTTCGCCCAGATCGGGATGACTCTCGGCTAAGGGCATATTCATGTCGTGCACGATGGACGATCCCTGATAGTCTGACATGTCTATGCTTGCGACTTCGGACGCACCCGTCAAATCACGTAGGATCGGACCGGCCGTGTCGCCCCAGCGATACTCGACAAGAGCAAGGCTCTGGGGAATGAACTGCTTTAGGAGACCCACTTGCCGAGGATGGAGATAGAGCGACAGACTACCAATCGTCGCGATACGTGAAATCGACAGATTTCGTTGACGCAATTCCAAAAGAAGGTCGATGTCTGTTGCTGTTAGGCCCATTTTGATTGTCCTTTTTTGGAAACAGACAGAGCGGAGGTCATTAATGAGTGATCCTGTGCCTGATACGGCGCTTCAGTCATGGTATGCTCCGGATTGGCCAGCCCATGGCAGCATAGATGCGTGCGAAACGCGCTGCGACGCGCCCTTCGGGGCCCATTTTGATCAGTACGACTCGCAGGCCGAACACCCCAGTTGCCAGTGCCAGACAGATAGAAGCGATTGCCGCCGCCTCAGGGGCGGTCCGCGCGAGCGCCAGTAGACCCATCGCCAGAGTAACGTGCAGCGCCAGCAAATGGAGTGACAGGGACTGCCAGCGAAAACCTTGTAGGGTGTGAGCGACGATGTTCACAGTTGCGAAATAAACAACATACCCCACAAGGAAGGCGATGGCTGTGACCTGCAATCCAAGTACCGGCAGCAGCAACCAGATCATTGCCAGAAACACAATGTTGAAGCTGAGCTCCATCATTAAGAACGTCTTGGACCGCGCTGATGCGATAATCGAAAATGCCAGTGCCCAACTGGCAAGTTTGAACACATTACCCACCGTCTGCCATTGCAGCAATTCGGTTGCTGGAGCAAATTCTGATGAGTACAGCAGTGTGACTGCCCAAGGCGCCAGCCCGATAAGCAACAACAGCACCGGCCCGCCAATCGCCAGCCCAAGCTGAGCCTGATCGTTCATTAGCCTATTTGCGGCGGCTCGGTCATTGATGACTTCTGTCAGTCGGGGATAGTAATCCGCCGCCATCGCCCCCAACAGGAACCCGACATAAGTCATTGTAATGCCCCATGCGGCGGCAAAGTGACCCGCAGCCTCAAGACCCAACTCCTGGGTGATAAGGCCGCGCACCAGCAGCAGGGTGGCCGTCGTGAAAAGACCGCCCAGCATGAATGCCGCCCCGAGCTTGGCCATCGGTTTCCAGATGTTCCAGGTTTCAACAAGCGACAGGCGCGCAGCTAAGGGTTTGGGCAGGTGGCGTGTGTAGTATAAGGCGACAAGGACCTGGGCGACCGGCTGCACGAGGATAAACCAGATCAGCCCGCTTTCATCTTGCAACCAGACGGCAGCTAGCCCGACCACGCTACCAACGAAAGCGCCGATCACCGTCACGCGGCCAAGATCTCCTATCCGCCTTAGCCCCTGCAACAAGGCGGTCTGCGCCGCGCCGAGAAGTGCCAGAAGAATGGCTACCCCGATCAGCCCGACCTCTGTTGCGCGCGTAGTATCACCGAACAGCCATGTCGCAATCGGCGCGCGTAGTAGCCAAACGGCCACCATCGCTAGCACCCCCTGCACGAGATGGGCTGCAAAAAGCACTCTGCGCACGCGGCTTAGCGTGGTTTCTTCCCCTTGCGAGGATGCGATTTCCCGAACGCCACTGGTTGCCATCCCAAGTCCAGCTGTTTGCTGGACCATGCTTTGTAGACTGTTGTAAATGCTCAGCAGGCCAACACCGCTTGGCCCCAAAAGAACCGCCAGCACTTTCACCCTGACAATCGAAATCAGGATGTTCACGGCCTGCGCTGAGCCGATAACCATCATCGACTTAATCAGGCCGCGAGAGCTGGAGGTTTCAGCCATACTCATTCAGCATTTTGAAGGTGCGTTACGACTTCGCCAACATGGTCAATATCCAACTGCGGACCCATAGGCAGGCTGAGCACCTCACCAGCCATGTCGCGCGCCAGCGGCAGCGCGTCCGTCGAGATACCCAGGCTGTCATAAGCCGCCTGCATGTGCGGCGGGATCGGGTAATGGATAAGTGAGCCGACGCCCGCTTTGGTCAGACGAGTCTGTAGCGCCTCTCTTTCAGTCGTGCGCACCACATAAAGGTGCCAGGCAGGCTCAGCCCAGTCCGGCACATGAGGCAGGATCAGTCCCGTTCCGGCCAGTCCCTCGGCATAGGCGGCCGCCACGGCGCGGCGGCGGCCGGTCCACTCGTCCAGCACTCCGAGTTTCACCCGAAGAACAGCCGCTTGGATGGGATCGAGACGCGAGTTCACGCCAGCCACTTCGTTCACGTATTTTTGCCGCGAGCCGTAGTTGCGCAACAGCGCCACGCTCTCGGCCAAGGCTGCATCATTCGTGGTTATGGCCCCGGCATCACCAAGCGCGCCGAGGTTCTTGCCCGGATAAAAGCTCCAGCACACGATGTCGCCATGTGCCCCGATCCGCCGCCCCTTGTAGCGCGCACCATGCGCCTGTGCGGCATCCTCGATCACGCGCAGCCCGTGGCGGCGGGCGATGTCGAGGATCGGGTCTAGATCGGCGGGTTGTCCATAGAGGTGAACTGGTAAAATCGCTCGGGTCCGCGATGTGATTGCGGCCTCAATTCGCGCTGGGTCGATGTTGTGGGTTGCCGGATCCGGCTCGACCGGAACTGGGGTTGCGCCCACGCCTGAGACCGCCAGCCAAGTCGCGATATAGGTGTTGGACGGCACGATCACCTCGTCGCCTGGCCCTATGTCCAGCGCGCGCAAGGCCAAGATGAGCGCATCGAGACCGTTGGCGAGCCCCACCGCGTGTTCCGCTTCGCAATAGGCCGCCCATTCCGCCTCGAACGCCTCGACCTCTGGGCCAAGAATGTACCAACCGCTTTCAAGCACACGCGAAACAGCAGCGTCGATTTCCGGCTTTAGTTCGCGGTATGCAGCGCCGAGATCAAGGAAGGGGATCATCGCTGAACTCCCTGAACGGCAGCAAGAAAATCTTGGTATTCACGGTAATAATCCGCCTCGTCATATCGATGCGACGCAAGCACCATGCAGACAGCACCCTGACTGAAGGCGTCCATCTCGCGCCAGATCATACGGCTGATGTAAAGACCTTTGCGCGGGTCACGGAGCCAGTATTCAGACTTTGTCTCACCATCGTCGATCTTCATCCGAAAACTACCTGACAGGGCGAAAACGACCTGCTCCAACTCCCTGTGCGCGTGACCGCCTCGCTCAGAGTCGACCGGCACATTGTAAAGGTAATAGACCCGCGCGATATCAAAGGGCACGTGATTTCCGCCCTCCACGAACGTGAGATCACCGCGTGGATCGTGAATCTGAGGAAGCTGGATTTCCCGAACTAAGCCATTAACTTTTTTCATTTTGCATCATCTTCTTGGGAAAATTCGTGTCGCCATCTAGCGATAACTTCTTCCGGATATCCGCGATGGAAATGACGCCGCCACGGGTAAACAGATTTACCGTTATCCTTGAAACGGACTTTTGACGTACTTCCAACAATCCGACCTGGAACGCCCACACAAATCATATCCTCGGGAACATTTTCCTTTACTAGCGTCATTGCACCAACAAGTGCACCACGACCGACAATTTGTCCCGGCAATACTGTCGACATTGTTGCAACGACCGCAAAATCCTCAATCACGCATCCTTCCATGGTCTCACTCGGAGGATGGGGATCGTTGGTTAGAACGACATAAGGAAAAATCCACACAAAATCTCCTATAGTGCTCTTCTGTCCAACGTGAACATTGCTGTGTAGGCGAACGTGCTGTCCAATTGAGCAATGACCTTGAATGTCACTCAGGGTTCCGACTTGAAGACCAGCACCTGCACTAATGCCTTCTCGCAGAGTCACCCGGTGGCCTGTCTTTAAACCCTCTCCAAAAACTGAATTTTGATAGATGACTGAGCCCGACCGAATGACGGAATTGGTGCCAATTTCTACTGCGGACGACGGAAGCACGCCTGCATGTGTCCCTATCTCGCAGTACGCGCCGATTACGGTACCCTTGCCTATACGCGCCACTTGGCCAATGATGCTGTATGGTCCAATCGTTACTTCCTCGCCAAGTTCGGCGCCCGGCATCACGATTGCTGTGGGGTGGATATTAACGCTCATCACTTTCTCCCAAATTTATTTACAGCCTCAGATCGCTGTCGTCACGCGCAAAGACGCTTTTCAGATCACAGAACACATGATCCGGACCGCCGTAACCGCGTAGGGCTGTTGCCCCGGCATCGCGATAGGTGTCATGCGCAACAGCCAAAATCACACCGTCATATGCTGCGGATTCTGGCGTTGTAACTAAGTCCAGCCCGTATTCGTGCTTTGCCTCGCTCGGATCGACCCAAGGATCATGCACATCCACTTGCACGCCGTAATCGCGCAGTTCGGCAACCACATCGACCACACGGGTGTTTCGCAAGTCAGGGCAGTTTTCTTTGAACGTCAGCCCCAGGATCAACACCCGTGCACCATCGACCTGAAGGCGGCGTTTTAGCATCGCCTTGACCAGTTGACTGGCCACATACGCGCCCATTCCGTCGTTGATGCGTCGCCCCGCCAGGATGACTTGCGGGTGATACCCCATCGCCTCGGCCTTGTGGGTTAGGTAGTAGGGGTCTACCCCGATGCAGTGCCCGCCGACCAGCCCAGGCCGGAAGGGCAGGAAATTCCATTTCGTCCCAGCCGCTTTCAGCACCGCGTCGGTATCGATCCCCATCTTGTTGAAGATGATCGCCAGCTCGTTGACGAGTGCAATATTAAGGTCGCGCTGCGTGTTTTCGATCACCTTCGCAGCCTCGGCCACACGAATGCTTTCGGCTTTGTAGGTGCCTGCAGTGATGATGCTGGCGTAAAGCTGATCGACCTCTTCGGCCACTTCGGGCGTGGAGCCGGATGTGACCTTACGGATATCAGGCAGGCGGTGCTGCTTGTCGCCGGGATTGATCCGTTCCGGCGAGTATCCCGCGAAGAAGTCGGTGTTGAAGATGAGGCCTGAGACGCGCTCCAGCACAGGGACGCAGTCTTCCTCGGTCGCGCCGGGATAGACGGTGCTCTCATAAATTACGATATCGCCGCGCTTCAGGACCCGACCCAACGTTTCTGACGCTTTGATCAGCGGGGTCAGATCGGGGCGTTTGTGAGCGTCGATCGGGGTGGGCACCGTGACGATATAGATGGACGCCGCAGCCAGATCAGCAGGATCGGTGGTGAAAGTCAGATGTTCGGCTCCAGACAGCTCATCTGCTGACACCTCCTGCGTGGCATCCTGACCGATGCGTAGTGCATCGATTCGTCCCGCATTAATATCGAACCCGATCACAGTACGGGATTTTCCAAACTCGACCGCGAGGGGGAGGCCGACGTAGCCAAGACCGATAACAGCAATCGTTTTCATGTCAGATGTCATTTCCCCGAATACTCCCGATACCATTCTACAAACCTTGCGATGCCATCGCGGAAATCCGTCTGCGGCCGATAGCCAGTTAGAGTTTTCAGCAAATCAGCATTGGCCCAAGTTGCGGGCACGTCGCCGGTCTGCATGCCCATGTAATTGCGCTCGGCCTTCTGCCCGAGGCAATCCTCGATTGCATCAACAAAATCCAGCAGCCGCACCTTGTCCGAATTGCCGATATTCACGACTCGGTAGGGAGCAACGGGCGACAGGCTGTCGCCTTCGGGCACAACACCGTCTTCCGGGCGCACTGGCGCCACATCAATCAAGAGCCGGATCGCACGCACAAGATCGTCGACATAGGTAAAGTCGCGATACATGTCGCCGTTGTTGTAGATGTCGATGGGTCGCCCATCGAGCATCGCATCCACAAACTTGTAGAGCGCCAGATCGGGCCGCCCCCAAGGACCATAAACAGTAAAGAACCGGAACATCGTGGTCGGCAGATCATAAAGATGCGCATAGGCATGGCCCATGCTCTCGTTCGCCTTCTTTGTGGCGGCGTAAATGGTCAGCTGCGTATCGGCTTTTTCCGTCTCGATGAACGGCATTTCGGTATTGGCACCATAAACTGACGAAGTTGAGGCCATCAGCAGGTGCTGCACACCAAGGCGGCGCGCGGCTTCCATAACGTTGAACGTGCCGATCACGTTCGCATCGAGATAGGCGCGCGGGTTTTCAAGGCTGTAGCGTACACCGGCCTGCGCCGCGAGGTGAACGATCACATCGGGCGCAAATGCATCGGCGACGCGGTCGAACAATACCTGATCTTCCAACATCCCCTCGGTTGCGGCGAAGTTCGGGTTCTGCAGCAGCATCTGATGGCGCCGCTGCTTGAGGGCGACATCGTAATAATCGGTCATTCCGTCATAACCTTGAACGACGAAACCCTCGGCCAACAGAAGCTTGGCTAGATGAAATCCGATGAAACCAGCAGTCCCAGTGATCAAAATACGCTTTTTGGTAGCGACTTCAGCCATCTAAAAAACTCTCATTTTCAATATTTTAGCAATAGATATTCACGTTACACGTCCTCCAAAACGGTTTTCAGTTCGGCCATTTCCGCGTCTGAAAGTTCGCCACGAACCTCGTCGATCTCAGTCTTCAGAAGCTCGTATTCAGCCATTTTGCGCACCAGAAACCGTTTGGTCAGATCGGCCCTTTTGGCGATGCCCTTGGGCGTGAGCACATAGGCATAGCGCCGCTTGTCCTCAGCGGCGGTGAAATTCCCTAGCTTGAGCA